>ENA-OQIC01000052-OQIC01000052.1-human-gut-metagenome-genome-assembly--contig:-NODE-52-length-45747-cov-2.945199_pt1 | contig 45747 bp, 50 predicted proteins | sample MGYA00242572_ERZ504736 | MGnify/ENA primary metagenome ERZ504736 (study PRJEB26092, sample SAMD00036201) | human gut metagenome | host: Homo sapiens | study: EMG produced TPA metagenomics assembly of...
CAATGCCATTTATCCGCAGGTAGGGTGGCATCATATAAATTACTGAAGAACTTAGGGTGGATGTTGATTATCCTCTTGACCAGACCTGTTGCGGACAGCCCATGGCGAACGCCGGTTTCAAGATGAATCTTTAAAAATGGCTATTCGTTTCGATGATTTATTCCGGAAGTACGATTACATTGTCGGTCCCTCTGCCAGTTGTGTGGCTTTTGTGAAAGAGAATCATCCCGCATTCTGCCAAAGAAGGCCATCAGTGCCAGAGCGCAGGTAAGATATATGACCTTTGCGCTTTCATTCACGATGTGATAAAACCTACGAAAATTCCTGCCCGCTTTCCCCATAAAGTCAGCATCCATAACAGTTGTCACGGTGTACGTGAACTTTTCCTGTCAGCTCCGAGCGAACTGAATATACCTTATTTTAATAAATTGCGTGATTTACTTCAGATGGTCGAAGGAATTGAAGTTTTTGAGCCCTCCCATGTGGACGAATGTTGTGGTTTCGGAGGTATGTTTGCGGTCGAGGAGCAGGCTGTTTCAGTCTGTATGGGACGCGATAAGATACGGCATCACATGGAGACCGGTGCCGAATACATCACCGGAGCGGATAGCTCCTGCCTGATGCATATGCAGGTATCATCGAACGTGAGCACCTGCCTATCCGAATGATTCATGTTGTAGAAATATTAGCATCACAATTATGAGTACCAAGCATGCAAAAGCTGCCGAAAAATTCCTGGAAAATCCGGTGATGGCAGCATGGCACAACGAGACCCTTTGGATGGTTCGTGCCAAGAGAGACAAGATGAGCAAGGAAGTACCCGAGTGGGAAGAATTGCGTGATAAGGCATGTGCGTTGAAACTTTACTCCAACAGCCACCTTGAGGAACTCTTGCTGGAGTTTGAGAAGAATGCCACAGCCAATGGAGCCATCGTTCACTGGGCAAAAGATGCGGAAGAGTATCGTGCCATCGTTTATGAAATATTGAGCAGTCACGGAGTAAAGCATTTTGTGAAAAGCAAATCGATGTTGGCAGAAGAGTGCGAACTGAACCCGTTTCTGATAGAGAAAGGAATCGATGTGGTGGAATCCGATCTCGGTGAGCGTATCCTGCAATTGATGAATCTGGCACCGAGTCATATTGTACTTCCGGCTATCCACATCAAGCGTGAGCAGGTAGGAGAACTTTTTGAGAAAGAAATGGGAACGGAGAAAGGGAATTTTGATCCCACTTATCTGACCCATGCCGCCCGAAAGAACTTACGAAATATCTTTCTGAATGCAGAAGCCGCTATGACGGGAGCCAACTTTGCTGTGGCGTCTACCGGAGATATTGTGGTTTGTACCAATGAAGGAAATGCCGATATGGGTACATCGTGCCCGACACTGAATATTGCTGCTTTCGGCATGGAAAAGATTGTACCGGACATGGAGGCTCTGGGAGTGTTTACCCGTCTGTTGGCACGTTCGGCAACGGGACAGCCGATCACTACTTATACCTCTCAATACCGGAATCCCCGTGAAGGAGGTGAATATCATATTATTATTGTAGATAATGGACGGAGTGCCCTGCTGGCCCATCCCGACCATATCAAGACTTTGAACTGTATCCGATGTGGTGCCTGCATGAATACGTGTCCGGTGTATCGTCGGAGTGGAGGATATTCTTACACTTACTTTATTCCCGGACCTATCGGTATCAATCTGGGAATGGCACATGATCCGGAAAAGTATTACGATAATCTGTCAGCCTGTTCTCTCTGTATGTCTTGTTCGGATGTTTGTCCGGCAAAGGTGGACTTGGCCGAACAGATTTATAAATGGAGGCAGGATCTGGATAAGATTGGAAAAGCTAATACGGGTAAGAAAATAATGTCCGGTGGCATGAAGGTGTTGATGGATCATCCTACGCTTTTCAATGCGGCGCTTTGGGCTGCTCCGGTAGTTAACCATTTGCCACGTTTTATGAAGTATAATGATTTGGATGCGTGGGGAAAAGGACGAGAACTTCCTAAATTCGCGGGCGAATCGTTTAACGAGATGTGGAAGAAAAATAAAGTGCAGGGAAAGGAGGAAAACAAATGAGTAGTAAAGAAGATATATTAGCGAGTATCCGTAAAAATACGAAGAACCGCTACGAATATCCCGATTGGCAGATCAATGCAACTGTTTATCCGGACGTGGTTGCCAAATTCTGTGAAATGAGTTTTGCCGTTGGTGGTGAGGCTATTGTGCTCGGTGAGGGAGAAGATATCAATGCTGTCATTCGCCGTACTTACCCTGATGCCGGCAGCATTGCTTCCGATTTGGAGGAAATCACGTGTGCTACGTTCAATCCTGATTTGTTAGGTCGTGCGCAGGATCTGAACGGAACCGATATAGCCGTTGTCAAAGGTGAAATCGGGGTAGCCGAGAATGCGGCTGTCTGGATTCCTCAGACGGTGAAATACAAGGCACTCTATTTTATTGCCGAGAAGCTGGTGATTGTTCTGGACAAAAATCGTATTGTGAGCAATATGCATCAGGCTTACGAACGGATAAAAGATGAAAAATATAAATTCGGTACATTTATCTCGGGACCCTCAAAGACTGCCGACATTGAACAGGCATTGGTGATGGGAGCTCATGGAGCGAGAGATGTATTGGTAATATTAAAGTAACAAAGCAGTGTCAGAGGAGATGCGACTGCGGGTTGCTTGGATGAATATTGGTTTTGATTGATATAAGTGTATGTTTGCAAATAAAGTAAAGAAGGTGGCGGCCATTCACGATCTTTCCGGTATGGGAAGGGTCTCTCTGACGGTCGTCATTCCCATTCTGTCATCGATGGGGTTTCAGGTATGTCCGTTGCCTACGGCCATCCTGTCTAACCACACGCAGTATCCTGATTTTACTTTTCTTGATCTGACGGACGAGATGCCTCGTATCATTGCTGAGTGGGAACGGTTGGAAGTGGAGTTTGATGCTATTTATACCGGTTATCTGGGATCGCCCCGACAGATTCAGATTGTATCTGATTTTATTCGTGATTTTCGCAGAAAAGATAGTCTGACTGTAATAGATCCCGTTTTGGGAGACAATGGTAAGCTCTATTCCAATTTCAATGAATCGATGGTGGTGGAAATGCAGCATTTAGTCACACATGCCGATGTGATCACCCCCAATCTGACGGAACTTTTCTATCTGCTCGACCGGCCGTATAAAGAGAGTAATACCGATCAGGAACTAAAAGAGTATTTGCGTTGTTTGTCGGACAAAGGGCCGGAAGTGGTCATTATCACCAGTGTACCGGTGTTGGACGAACCCCACAAAACTTCTGTTTATGCTTACAATCGGACAGGAAACCGTTACTGGAAAATCACATGTCCCTATTTGCCCGCCCATTATCCGGGTACGGGAGATACGTTTACGAGTGTCATTACCGGAGCTTTATTGCAGGGAGACAGTCTTCCCATTGCTCTGGACCGTGCTACGCAGTTTATTTTGCAGGGCATTCGTGCTACTTTCGGTTACGAGTACGACAATCGTGAGGGTATTCTGTTGGAGAAGGTACTTCACAATCTCGATATGCCCATCCAGAGCAGCAGCTACGAGTTGATTTAAGTAGTGACTCTGAATTTTGTTCCGGAAGTCGGTTGCTTATATTTATTGTCCCTATCATTCGTTGCCGGACAGGAGGAGGCCAGTCAATAGATGATAAGAGGCAAATAAACTGTAATGGTAAGTCCACATTCCTCCATAAATGGGAAAAGCACTGCTCCCCTGATTGGAAACAGTGCTTTTCGCCCTTTAAACGTGCACTTTTATTTTACTTCTTCCCCTTTTTCGTTCAATACCACAGTCACGTCTGTTCCGTCTTTCTGAGTAACGACTACTTTGTAAAATTTACCTTCTTCTTTAGTTGTTACCGATGCTTCCTTGATGGTTGATTCAGGATAAGCTTTTCCGAGAGCTTCGGTTACTGCTGCAGGCAGATCCTTTACTTCAATCTTTGTATACTCGTCTTGCGGAGCTTGTGCGGTTGCTACCACTGCGTTAGCGTTTTCTGCGTTCTGTGCGAATGCTACTGAGCTACCTAATCCCATAACCAATGCTACTGCTACTAATACCTTTTTCATAATTGTAAGTTTTAAGTTAATAAATGAAGTTTGTTTTTCTGTAAGCCACTTGCTTACGATAATAATAGTGCAAGCCTCGTGCCAGAACGAAGGTGAATGTGCTATAGTGCTAGTATATAGCTGTTTATGAACGATGACCTAAAGTCCAAACTGTGGAAAACGGGACTTTGGAGTGTGGATACCGTGGAAAACTTCCACAATCTCAGAGACTTTTGGCAGTTTCTGCAAGCCGTATGAATTCTCTTTTGTACCCTTTTTCATCATTTTCTAATCCGGTTTTTGCCAAAGAGATCACTTTGTCATAAGTGGCGTTTCCTTTGAATTCCGAGTCTCTCAGTAGTTGTCCGAACATGGCTACTGCGGCTGCAAAGCGGAAATCGGCAGAGACCCGGTTGCTTTTATGGTCAATCAACGGCAATTCTATCTTCTTGCTGGTGTTACTGTCCGGAGCTTTGTAACGTAGCTTAATGGTTAATAACTCGTCAGATTCATTGAGAGGCGTAGATGGTTTTTGTTTTTTCTGATATTTGAGATCGTCTATTTTTCCTGCAAAATCACTCTTTACTCCCGTGGGAATTACTTCATAGAAAGCTGTCACTGTATGTCCGGCTCCCATTTCTCCGGCATCTTTTGTATCGTTATTAAAATCCTCGTCTGCAAGCAAACGGCTCTCGTAACCTATCAGTCGGTAGGCCTGCACTTGTGCCGGATTGAACTCTACCTGTAACTTTACGTCTTTGGCAACAGTGTATAAAGTTGCTCCGAATTCGTTCACCAATACCCGGTTGGCTTCTTGTAAGTTATCGATGTAGGCATGGTTTCCGTTGCCTTTTTCGGCGAGAGTCTGCATCTTGTTGTCTTTGTAGTTGCCCATTCCATATCCCAATACGGTGAGGAATATACCGCTTTTACGCTTTTGTTCAATCAGCTTTTCAAGTTCCTTGTCCGATGATACGCCCACATTGAAATCACCATCGGTGCAGAGTATGATACGATTGTTGCCTCCTGATATAAAGTTCTTTTGGGCTATTTTATAAGCCAGCATGATCCTTCACCTCCTGCGGTAGAACCACTTGCTTCCAGCTCGTCAATGGCTTCACGTATCTTTTGTTTGTCGCTTCCCGGAGTTGCTTCCAGTTTCACACCGGCATTGCCTGCATAAGTCACGATAGCTACTTTATCTTTATCACGTAAGTTGTTTACCAATAGTTTAAGAGAGGATTTCACTAAATCCAATCGGTTCGCTCCCCACATAGAGCCAGAGACGTCGATCAGAAAGACAAGATTGGATGCAGGCAGATTGTCCGTCGGGATTTCTTTAGCCTTCAGTCCGATACGGACAAGACGGTGATCTGCGTTCCAAGGGCAGGTTCCGGCTTCCATCGTAATCTTCACAGGATCACTTCCCGTCGGTTTCGGATAATCATAGGAAAAGTAGTTCACTAATTCTTCCGTACGGATTGCATCGACTGGAGGCAGTTTACCTTTATTGATAAAACGACGCATATTGCTGTAAGAAGCGGCATCCACGTCAATAGAAAAAGTAGAAAGTGGAGCATCCGACACATTCTTGAAACCATTTTCCTGAATCTCGCCATATTCTTCCGCATTTACAGCATTATACATGATTCCCGATGCGGGACATACTGCCATATAAGCAGTAGACATTGATTTAGTGGCCCTTAGTTCGTGTCCGTATCCTACAACCACACATTCTTCCAATACAAGTTCGTCAGCTTTCATCTTCACATCCAGTGTGGACGATTTTACCACCCTTTTCTCTTGCTTATAGCCGATATACTGAAACAACAACGTCTCTCCTTTCTTAGACTGAATCGTGTATTGACCGTTCATGTTCGTCACCGTACCTTTCGTAGTACCCTTTATCTGTACCGAACAGCCGACAAGCGGAGTTCCATCTTTTGCATCTGTTACAGTACCCGACACAGTAATAGCTTGTGCACTCACTGTAGCCAAAGAGATAACTGCCATTAGCAGTGCGAACACCATCGCTCTGAATTGATTTGTTTTCATAACTTCATTATTTTAAAATGTTACTATTAGTTCGCTTTTACTATAGAGATGCAGATTCCACACAGATTCCATAAACAACCCAAACTTTTTTTATTTTGCTGCAAAGAGGTTCATTTCAAAATTCTCACTCATTCCTTTGCAACTCATCAGATGATGTGTATATTTGCGAATCATAAACATATCACAAATATGAAAAATGAAGTTGATGGAAGGCGGGAAATAGCCTCACGAAACACGGCCTGGGCTAATATCATTGCCCGTAAACTTACTCATTGGGGTGTCACACCCAACCAAATTTCCATGATGAGTGTATTCTTCGCTATGGTGGGATGTCTCCTGCTGATTGGCACAGTCATTTATCCCGCTTCAATAAATATGTAGCCTATATTCTGTTTATCGTTTGTATGCATCGCGATTACTCTGCAATCTGTTCGACGGGATGGTAGCCATTGAAGGAGGAAAGAAAAGTGCCAATGGAGATCTTTATAACGATATGCCCGACCGCTTTGCCGATGCTCTGTTCATCATTCCCGTGGGGTATGTAGCTGGTGGATTCGGCATTGAATTGGGATGGCTGGCTGCTCTTCTCGCTGTTATGACTGCCTATTTCCGCTGGATAGGGGCATACAAGACACACCAGCATTTCTTTAACGGCCCGATGGCCAAGCAGCACCGTATGGCATTATTGACTCTTACCTTCGTGGTCGCCACTTGCACTATTTATTCAGGATACGACCGGATGGTATGTTTCATAGCTCTAATCATTATCAACATCGGTCTTATCGCAACACTGATACACCGCTTGTACCTCATATCACACACTACAAACACTGAAATAAAATGAAAGACCTACTGGATAAAATATTCCCCACATTAAGCGATGAACTGATTATTGTCATCTCGCTTATCATCGGACTACTTGTTACGGCAAGCCTTATTCTCTTTCTCGTAAAGAAGATATTTCCGAAAACAAATATCAGCGAACTCGCTGCACGCACACGCTCATGGTGGATCATGGCGGGCATGTTTATCGGTGCCGTATTTATCAGCTATAACATCTCTTATTTCTTCCTTGCATTTCTCTCTTTTATCGCCTTCAGAGAACTTATTCGGTACTGGGATTCAGAGAAGCGGATCGCGGAGCATTGTTCTGGGGCATACTAGCCATTCCCATTCAATATTACCTTGCCTACCTGGCCTGGTATGGAGCCTTTATCATATTCATTCCGGTAGTCATGTTCCTTGTATTGCCTTTACGACTGGTTTTAAAGGGAGACACGCATGGAATTACCAAGTCGATGGCCCTGTTGCAATGGATTCTGATGCTTTCGGTATTCGGTATCAGTCACCTTGCTTATCTCCTGTCGCTTCCCGAACTACCGGGATTCAGTTCAGGAGGACGAGGTCTGCTGTTGTTCCTTGTATTCCTTACCGAAATAAATGATGTCATGCAGTTCATTTGGGGTAAACTCTTGGGACGGCATAAGATACTTCCGAAAATAAGTCCGAACAAAACATGGGAAGGTTTTCTGGGTGGTGTAATCAGTACCACTGTGATTGGTTACTTTCTCGGTTTCCTGACTCCCCTCTCCGCTCCTAATGTCATCCTGGTAAGTGCCTTATCGCAATTGCCGGATTCTCGGGAGATGTAGTCATCTCCGCGATCAAGAGAGACAAAGGAATCAAAGATATGGGAAACAGTATTCCCGGTCATGGAGGGGTGTTCGACCGGATCGACTCTCTGGCCTACACTGCCCCGTATTTTTCATTTAGTTTATTATATTGCTTATTAAGAGGAAAAGATGGAAAAAAGATTCATGCAATCTGTTGCCATGCGGATTATATATAAAGGTGTTTTCCACTGGTTCCTGAAATTAATCGTAGGGGTTCAGTTCACCGATTGCCAGTTCCTCAAAAAGGAGAAGCAGTTTATCATCCTTGCCAATCATAACAGCCACTTGGATACCCTCAGTTTGCTATCTTCTTTGCCCGGTAACCTTTTATGGAAAGTCAAACCTGTAGCGGCAGAAGATTATTTCGGGAAAACTCGCTTTCAGGCTTCGATAAGTAACTTTTTCATCAATACTCTTTTAATCAGGAGAAAAGGGGAAAAAGATTCGGAACATGATCCGATTCGCAAGATGCTCGAAGCCATTGATGCCGGATATTCACTGATTCTTTTTCCGGAAGGAACCAGAGGAAAGTCGGAACAAATGGGAAAAATAAAATCCGGTATAGCCCGTATCCTGTCTCTGCGACCTGAAGTGAAATATATTCCCGTGTTCATGACCGGCATGGGACGTTCACTGCCTAAAGGCAAAATGATACTGCTACCCTACAAAGCATCCGTCTATTACGGTATACCCACATTGGTAAAGAGTACAGATACACATGAAATATTAGACCAGATTACAGGTGATTTTGAAGTAATGAAAGAAAAATATCAAGTCGTTATCGACGAAGAAGAGGAATAGATGTTGTTTTTCAAAAGAAACATATCGAGACTATCGGACGAGGAATTACTGATACACTATACGAAGTCTGGCGATACGGAATATTTCGGCGAATTATATAACCGATATATACCGTTACTGTATGGACTTTGCCTGAAATACCTGCATGATGAAGACCGGGCACAGGAAGCAGTCATGCAACTATTTGAAGATTTACTACCTAAGTTGGGAAATTATGAGATAAAAGTGTTCAAGCCATGGCTCTACCGGGTAGCGAAGAATCATTGCCTGCAACTTTTACGGAAGGAAAATAAAGAAATTCCGTTAGATTATACGGTTAATATTATGGAATCTGACGAATTTCTGCATCTATTAAGTGAAGAGGAAAGTTCGGAGGAACAACTGAAGGCATTACATCACTGTCTCGAAAAGTTGCCCGAAGAACAACGGACCAGTATTACGCGTTTCTTTCTCGAAGAGATGTCGTATGCCGACATTGTGGAACAAAACGGATTTACTCTGAACAATGTGAAGAGTTATATCCAAAATGGAAAACGAAATTTAAAGATTTGCATTAAAAATCAGCTTAAGGGATGAAACTATCGGATTACATACGGGGATTCCGCAAGGGGAAAGAAGCACATCGATTGGAGAAAGAAGCGATGCGTGATCCTTTTTTGGCCGATGCGTTGGAAGGGTATAGCCGGGTGGAGAGTGGAGCCGATGAGCAAATAGAGTTGTTGCGTCGTCGGGTGAATATGCGCATAACGCAAAAACGCAGGCATACCATTGTCTGGAGTGTGGCTGCTAGCCTTCTGATCGGAGTTTGTATCGGTTCTTATTTCCTGCTTCAGGAGAATACTTTACCGGATGAAGCACGGATAGCAATGGAAGAAGTATCTCAGTTGGAACCTTTGTCTGTACAAAAGGAAGAAAAGAAAGAGGATTTGGTGGCGACGGTGAGAAAAGATTCCGCAACTATTCAGAAGGGATTGATAACCGGGAATAGAGAGAAAAAAGTTGTTGTATCTCCCCACACAGAGGTGCCTCAGGCCATGACACAGGAATGGATCGATGAGGCATTGGAAACCACTATTGCCGAAGAACCTTTGGCTGCTACCACAAGTTCGGCTATGAAATCTATTCCGGCTAATGACAGCAGCCTTACTGCTCAGGTAGCGGTTGGGGGTAAAGTACATGGCAGAGTGACAGACTCAAGCGGTTATCCTATTGTCGGTGCTACCGTTAAGCTGAAAGGGACTAATCAGGGAACTATCTCCGACGTAAATGGTAATTTTGTATTGAAGACAGGTGGAAATCGGGAACTTGCAGTCGATTATATTGGTTATGAATCTGTTACACTTCCGGCTGATACGACTAAAAGCTTATTAATAGCGATGAACGAAGATCAAGCCACGCTTGATGAGGTGGTAGTGGTAGGGTATGGTTCGCAGTCGAAAGGGAGTATAACGGGAGCTGTAGCGAGTCTGAAAATGTCCGGTACTCCCCAACCTACCATAGGTAGAAAGGCATTTCGGAAATATCTGAAAGAGAGTCTGGTTCATCCGTCTGATAAAGACTGTGCGCGTGCCAAGGGAAAAGTTATTCTTACTTTTCGGGTAGATAAGGAAGGACGTCCACAAGACATTACTGTTAAAAAGGGACTTTGTGCTTCGGCTGATGAGGAAGCCATTCGCTTGATCGAGGAAGGACCTGACTGGACAATGGGTGAGGAACCGGTAGAAATCAGTATCCGTTTTTGATTAATGAAAAATCCCGCCTAAGTCATGTGACCTAAGCGGGATTTTTCTGCACGGGAGGAGAGGCTCGAACTCCCGACACCCGGTTTTGGAGACCGGTGCTCTACCAACTGAGCTACTCCCGTGTTTGCGGCTGCAAAGGTAGAATAAACTTCTGAATTTGCAAGCTTTTATGCAAAGAAGTTGCTAATTATTTTAATTTTTCCCATTCTTCGGGTTTAAATCCTACCAATACGAAGCGCTCGGTCACTACCAGCGGGCGTTTCACTAATTTGCCATTGGTAGCTAAAAGGGCGATCTGTTCTTCTTCAGTCATTGTAGGAAGCTTGCTGCTGAGTTTCAGCTCTTTATATACTACACCACTGGTGTTGAAAAACTTCTTAACGGGTAGTCCGCTTAGTGGAATCCAGGCTTTCAATTCTTCTACTGTGGGATTATCGTCCACAATAAGGCGGTTAGTATACTCAATGTTGTTTTCTGTCAGCCACTTTTTAGCTTTCTGGCAAGTGCTGCATGCGGGATATTGCAAAAAGAGAGTTTTCATATTTATTCTATATTAAGCATTTGTAAATCTTGATACATGGTGCGGTATGCTGCCGCTTTTTTGTCGAGTGCCAACGGATAGGCTCGTGAAGAAGAAGGCATGCGGTATAAGCGCATCGGGCGTCCATCAAAGACGAACTCAGAGAAATCGCCCACCTTGGGTTCTTCCACTTCGAATTGTGCCCGGAGTGTATCTGTTGCCTTTTGCCCTGTTGTGACGATGGCTTTGCATTCCGGGAGGTGTCCGAGAAGTCGGCTTATATCAGTGGGCTGCACCACTTCCAGGAACTTGTCTGAGGCATTGTCCTGTAGGCGTCGGATGGCCGAAGCGGTATCGAATAAAGCTATTCCTTTATCGTTGAGAAAGCTGATAATGCGTTCGCGGCAGAAAGCTTTCCGGGTTTCGTTAAGGAAGTAGTCTTTGTTGTTAAAGAACAGCAATCCCACGATTCTCCACATATCATTGTTCAGGTTCGGATAGTAAAAATCCATCGACCATCGTTTCTTTTGAGGTGGAAAACTTCCCAGCATCAGCAATCGGGCATTGGCGGGGAGAAAGGGCTCTAACGGATGATTTTCTATTTCTATGTCCATTGTTTACTATTTGATCGGGAGCAAAAATAGTGATAATATCTATTTGATAGAAACGTACTCCCACGATTTTTAATTACTTTTGCGCCTTAATAAAAAAACATTCAACATGAGAAGGACTGCTATTGCTCTTTTTTGCCTGTTTTTGTTATCTGTTGGCATCGGATTAAGGGCACAAAACATTCAGTTGCACTATGATTTCGGACGTTCTTTGTATGATAAAGATTTAAAGGACCGTCCTGTATTAACCTCTACCGTGGAGAAGTTTCATCCTGATAAGTGGGGTAGTACTTATTTCTTTGTGGACATGGACTATACTTCTGACGGAGTAGCGGCTGCTTATTGGGAAATAGCCCGTGAATTGAAATTCTGGAAGAATCCGTTCTCGGTACATGTGGAGTATAATGGAGGTCTTGCCAAAGGTTTTTCTTATCAGAACGCTTATTTGGGGGGAGTTACCTATACTTATAATAATACTGCTTTCTCGCGTGGCTTTTCATTGTCGGCCATGTATAAGTATATTCAGAAACACCATTCTCCCAATAACTTTCAGCTGACCGGAACCTGGTATATGAATTTCAGCAATAACTTGCTCACTTTTCCGGCTTTGCTGACTGGTGGCGTGAGGAGACTGCTTATGGGAAGACTATTTTTCTTACCGAGCCCCAGTTTTGGGTGAATCTGAACCGTATAAAAGGTATCAGTGATAAATTTAAGTTGAGTGTGGGCTCAGAAGTTGAGCTGAGTAATAATTTTGGTGGACGCGATGGTTTTTATGTCATCCCTACACTGGCACTGAAATGGACAATAAACTAAAAACTGATGAAAACAGACTTGATATACGGTATTGAAGACCGTCCGCCTTTTAAAGATGCATTATTTGCGGCATTGCAGCATCTGCTTGCTATTTTTGTAGCTATTATTACTCCGCCGTTGATTATCGCCAGTGCCTTGAAACTGGATGTGGAGAAAACCGGTTTCTTGGTTTCGATGTCTCTCTTTGCTTCGGGGGTATCTACTTTTATCCAGTGTCGCCGTTTTGGACCTATAGGGGCAAAGTTGCTTTGTATTCAGGGAACAAGTTTTTCGTTTATCGGTCCTATCATTGCTACGGGACTTGTCGGTGGACTTCCTCTTATTTTTGGTGTCTGTATGGCGGCTGCTCCCATTGAAATGATTATCAGCCGCACTTTCAAATATATGCGTAATATTATTACTCCGTTGGTTTCGGGTATCGTGGTGTTGCTTATCGGGTTAAGTCTGATAAAAGTAGGCATTATCTCTTGTGGAGGTGGTTATACTGCGATGGATAATGGTACGTTTGCTTCTTGGGAGAATCTTTCGATTGCAGGTGCGGTTTTGCTCAGCGTGCTGTTTTTTAACCGTTGCAAGAATAAGTATTTGCGCATGAGTTCCATTGTGTTGGGACTCTGTTTGGGATACGGCCTTGCTTTTGTTTTGGGAAAAGTAGATATGAGTGCTTTGAATGTAGAGATGCTGATGAGTTTCAATATTCCCCAGCCTTTTAAATACGGACTCGATTTTAATGTGTCTTCTTTCATTGCCATCGGGCTCGTATATATGATTACAGCTATCGAAGCGACCGGAGACGTAACGGCCAATTCGATGATTTCTGGTTTGAAGATCGAGGGTGACGACTATCTCAAACGAGTTTCGGGAGGTGTGATGGCCGATGGTTTTAACTCTTTTCTGGCAGGTATATTTAACTCTTTCCCTAATTCTATTTTTGCTCAGAACAATGGAATCATTCAATTGACAGGAGTGGCCAGTCGGTATGTGGGTTACTATATAGCTGCAATGTTGATTCTTTTGGGGCTATTTCCGATTGTGGGAGCTGTTTTCTCACTGATGCCGGACCCTGTGTTAGGCGGAGCTACTTTGTTAATGTTCGGAACTGTCGCAGCAGCCGGAATCCGCATTGTTGCATCACAAAATATCGGACGGAAGGAAACATTGGTATTGGCTGTCAGTCTTTCATTGGGACTTGGAGTAGAATTGATGCCCGATGTGTTAAGCCAGGCTCCGGAAGCTATTCGTAGTATCTTTTCGTCTGGCATCACGACCGGTGGTTTGACTGCTATCATAGCGAATATCGTAATTCGGGTGAAAGAGGAAAACGAGGAATAACGGACGCTCGGCAAAGAGTGATGAACAGTGAATAATAAACAGGATACGCATTATATATTAGGAGGCTGTTTATTGTTCACTGTTTGTTGTTTATAATACTTCCAGATTGCTCATCCGTTCTGTTGTGTGGAATTCAAATTCAGGGTATTCATACAACTTGAAGCGAGGTTCTGTTTCTCCTTCCGTATAGCTCCAAATGCTGGCATAATCTTCCGGATCTTCCCCCATTTTGCTTAATTGTCTTAGATAAGCTGCGAGTGATTTATTTTCTACGATATATATTTTTCCCAGTTTGTCAATGATAGAGCTATGACGGCGGGTGCTGTCATGGTCGAAACGAAGGACACGTCTGCCTTCCTCTGTTATTCCCACTAGATTGAATGTCATGCTCTTGCCGATAGCGGGCAGATTAAGTACACTTCGGTCTGTTGCCATGAAGGGTAAATGATGTTTCTTCATGAAATGACGTATTCGAGTAGCGATGTCCTCACCTGTTTCAAGAAGAGAGTACAGTTCGTCAGCCTGTTCCTGCGTCAACTTGCCAAATGCTTTTTCTTCATGTTGCTCCTGCATCGATCGGCTGTTGGGAGTGAATACGGCATAATTTTCATTGAATCCTTTGACGGAGAAGGTATAATAACAAACTACTCCCAGCGAATTGAGTACTTGTCTCAGTCTTGTGGTGTGTCCCCGTCGGGATGCAGCTACGGTATATACCAACTGATTCGTAATCAGCCATCCGGCAGAAAGAATTTTCCGGATAGCTTCCCGGGTGTAGGGAGTAACCTCTAAAGGACTTTGGAAGTGAGTTTGAATAATAAATTGTTTCACTCCGATGACAGAAGCCTTTTCTTTAAATTCTCTTAGGATCTCTATCAATTCATCGTTAATACGCATAGGTAGGTAAGCTAATAATCTTGATCCCAGACGGACACGTTGCAATTCTGCGTATTTTTCTCCTTCCGGGCGTTCCTGATTTGCTTTTCTTTTACGTGCGGCCATGCGGTAAACAGCCTCAAGAATATTTTTCAGGGTTTTGTTCTGACTCATCAGAGCATCTCCTCCGGTAATCAATATATCTCGTAATTGGGTATCTTCTTCAAAATAAGACATTAATCTGCGTAGCTTTTTGTCCCAGCTTTCTTTAGGACGAAGTGCGTCGAACTCGAAATTCAATCGTTCGCTCTGGAAGTCGTACATGCGTTGACATGAAGCGCACAATCCTCCACAAGCCCGTCCCATTGTATCGGGGATCAAGATAGCTACTTCCGGATAACGACGGTGGATGTTATGTCCATCCGGCAATAACCATCCGGCGGCGTTCGGTTTACCGGCTTCTACAATGTCTTCACGTTCCCAGGCACGAATGTTACCATAGGTTTCTACCAGACGGGGGGAGTAAAGAATGTAGCTGCGGATGGCTTCATCGTTATACCCTTCTCCACTGGTATTGAGTAAAGAAAGATAGTAAGGAGTGGCAAAAAAGGCATTCCTTTTTTGCGGGCCCGTGACAACAAATACATTGTTTCGCTGGAAAGGGAGTTCCCGAGAAAGCGGTTCAACTCGGTAGGAGTTTGATGGCCATTGAAAGATGGAAGCGAAAGTCGTTCCACCACTGACAGACCTGTTGATATTTCTCTTCATAACTCATTCCTTCTTCAAAGTGAAAACGTGAAGATGGTTTGGATTTCCGGTTTTCTATTTTTTGTATCAGTAGATGCAGCATCCGTTCCTGATTCTCGGAACGTAACTCTATCACATCTTCGTCCAGTCCGGTGGCCCAGCGTTCGGTTCGGTTTTTAATTCGTTGTGGAGAGGGGAGTGGGGATTCCGGCTCTTCCAGTCTTTTAAAGAGATAGTATAGGTCCAGGAACAAGTCAGTAGGTATTTCTGCATTTTCCAAATTCCCGGTCAAGAAGCGTCGGAGAAGAGATAAGGTCTGTATTTGCATATCCTGTTCGTTAGACAGCTCATGAACAGTCTTTCCGTCGTAGCTGATAAGGAGTCGAATTTGCTCACCCGCTTTGTTCCCTCCGGATATGTAAGGAGTGAGGAACTCTTGCAGGTGGTTTTTAAAGTCGGTGTCGTCAAGACTTTGTTGAGCCATTGCTGTGAGTTCAGGTAACTCCTGACAGTATAGTTGCCGTATTTGGGAAAGTGTGAGTGAAAGCATTTTCTTTTGTTTCATACGCGATTGTTTTTAGATTGTTAAAATTGAAATATTTGCATAAATATAACAAAAAAAGCGGAGGTAGAAAACCTCCGCTTTGCTATTCGTGCTATTCTTTACGATTCTTTTTTGTTTAATAACATTCCGCTTTTCATTTTGCTTTCGCTTCTTCGTCCTTATGTTTCGGCTCTTTTTTAGCCAGTAAAACAATGTTGTATACGTACTCTGACATCCATTGTTCCGAAAATCCGAGACGTTCTTTGTACTGGCGTACTGCGGCAGCCGTTTTGTGTACGTCATCAGCTTTCCATACTGTTTTGGTACATACATCGTGCACAGTTTTTTCTGTCATGGAGCGCAAGGCTTTTTTGAATATCGCCGGCATACGGAACTTCCATTGCATCAGGTTACCCATCAGCATCATCAGGTCACTTGAGAATCCCTGGTACATGAAAAGATATGCCTGTACATCATTTTGTGTGCGGCAGTTTTTCTTGATAGAGGTGTCTATCTCTTTAAAAAACGATTCACTGATGCCGTAATCCTGCATCAACATCTTGCGGGAAGCTGATTTCTCGGCAAGTCCTAATTTGCCACCTTGTGTGGCTACTTTGAATAAACGTTTGAAGTTGGCTACATCCGGCAGAAAACGGATATTCGTGATACCTAAATTTACTGCGATTACAGATTGAAAATATACACGTGTCAGTGATACGAAATCTTCTACATTGCCTACTACTTTTGCGTCAGCGTCGGCCTGTTTTTTAAATAAGTTAGCGAATATGCTCATAAGTCATTTTGTCAATTATAGATTGAGGTTGCAAATTTACTAAATAAGTTGTTAAATTACTACAGATTACACGGATAACATCTATTCTTTTTGAGGCTCTTTACCAACACTCAATATCTTTTTCAATATCCTTCATCTTGTTTTTGGTGAATACCGGGCTTTTGATGCCTGACTTTTTCTGTTCACGATAGTCCTGCAGCAATCGGAAAGCATATTTTCCCAGAAAGGCGATCGCTATCAGGTTGCAGATGGCCATTAACCCCATGGTGATATCTGCCAGTCCCCATACAAAATCGAGAGTGGACATGGCTCCCACCCATACCATCCCTCCTACCAATAGACGGTAAAGGTAAACTATCCATCGTTTGTGGGTGAGGTATCGGATATTTGCTTCTCCATAATAGTAATTGCCGATGATGCTGCTAAACGCAAAAAAGAAAAGGGCAACTGCCACAAATATACCTCCTATGCTTCCTATTTCGTTGTTCAACGCATGTTGAGTGAGTTGTACTCCGTTGGTCGAACCATCGAGCAGAGCACCACTGAAAAGAATGATGAATGCTGTGCATGAACAGATAATAAGAGTATCTGTGAAAACTCCTAAGGTCTGAATCAGTCCTTGTTTCACCGGGTGTGATACGAATGCGGTTGCAGCTACGTTCGGTGCCGAACCCATACCGGCTTCATTGCTGAACAGCCCACGTTTGATGCCTTGCATCAATGCAGCTGCTACACCTCCTCCTAAAGCCTGTTGCCAACCAAAAGCATGACTGACAATGGTTCCGATAACATCCGGCAGATGTGTGATATTGATGAGTACAATGACCAGTGCCAATCCTACATATCCCAGTGCCATGACAGGACGATGATGCTGCTTACTTTAGCAATGCGCTGGATACCTCCGAAAATAATCAATAGAGTCAGTCCGGTCAGGATGATGCCCATAGGCACATGGCTGATGCCAAACGCATGTTCTACAGCTGCACAAATGGTATTGCTTTGTACTGAGTTGAAGGCAAATCCGAAAGTGACAGTAATCAGTATGGCAAACAGAATTCCCATCCATGGTTTTTTTAACCCTTTCTTCATGTAGTAGGCAGGGCCTCCGATAAAAGATTCCTTCCCTTTTTCCTTATATAATTGTGCGAGGGTAGATTCTACAAAAGCACTCGATGCTCCTAATAGAGCAATGATCCACATCCAAAATATGGCACCCGGTCCGCCGATGGCAATTGCCGTAGCTACGCCAGCCAGATTTCCTGTACCGACACGGCTTGCCAGTGATATGGCAAAGGCCTGGAACGAAGAAATATGTTTCTCTCCATGTTCTCCTTTTCCGGCAGAGTCTTTCAACAGACGTAGCATTTCGCCGATCATGCGGAATTGCACGAAACGGGTTTTAATCGTGAACCAAATGGCGCATCCCAACAGCATTGCAATCAGGATGTAGGTCCATAATATATCGTTAATTAGATTCATATCTATTAATTAATTGGTATCAGGGGCAAATTCTTTTATTTTAGCCTGAAGTAGAATTTATGGTTCTCGAATATCGGTTCCACGATATCAAACCGGATAAATTTAGCCAGTAAATGCTCTGCAGCCCGTCGGGAAATACCTGCTTGCCGGCAATAGCGGTTAAGAGAAAGCGAAGTATTTTCTTCCAGTAAGTCCAGCAACAGTTGTTCCCGTTCGGTATAGCGGATCAATTCTCCTGCCGGACTGCCGCTCTGCTGCCAGACGCGCAAATGTACCGGAGTAGCAGGATATTTTCATCTTTGATCCGAATATATGCCAGTGATTTACCGTTTTCGTCTTTTGCAAAAACGGGCTTGTGTTCACTTTCATCTATTTGTACGACTAATACAGAACGTCCTTCAACGTGAAATGTTTGCATGGAATAATCAACTTCCGGCCGGCAATAAAGTTGGGCAGCTGCTTCTATCATATATTTTTCTTCATCCGAACGTACACCGGCTATTTTTCCATTGTCTTTAACGCCGATCAACAGCCGTCCTCCATCGGTATTGGCAAAAGCTGACAGTGTTTTGGCGATTTTACGGGCATCGGATATTTCAAATTTAAAGTCTTGCTGTTGATGCTCCCCTTCGGCTATCAATGCGTGTATGTAATCAGTATCTGTAAGCGGTTTCATGCCTGCAAAAGTAGATAAAAAAGACTAAACCTTATTTTTTTGCTGATTTTTAGCTGATAATTTCAAAAAAAATATCGTTTTATGCGTTTATTTCGGGAAAGGATGTATTTTTGCCCATCATTATTAACGAAGAAATAAATAAGGATTATGAAAGAATTAGTAGAAAAGATTGCTACTTTGGTAGCTGAGTTCAACAAAGATGCAAATGCTCAGATTGAAAATGGTAACAAAGCTGCAGGAACTCGTGCCCGTAAAGCTTCATTGGAAATCGAAAAAGCAATGAAAGAATTCCGTAAGTATCTTTGGAAGAATCAAAGAAGTAATCTTACGAATAGAAAAAATGGAAAAGTCGGTCTCAATTTTGAAACCGGCTTTTTTGTTTTACAGAATTTTAATCCGTCTATATTTCAGAAACGATAATCTTGTGGATATCCTCTTTTTGTGTACACTGGGATTCCGACAATGATTTTGATATCTGTTGGTGACTTATTTTTGAGGCAGAAGTTTCAAGTACTCTCCATATCCTTCTTCTTTCATTTTCTCTTTTGGAATGAAGCGTAAGGATGCACTGTTGATGCAATAACGTAATCCTCCTTTTTCTTTAGGGCCATCCGTGAAGACATGTCCTAAATGTGCATCTCCCGTTTTACTCCGTACTTCTGTGCGTATCATTCCGTGTGATGTATCCATCTTCTCTTTTATCACTTCTTTTTCTATCGGTTTGGTGAAACTGGGCCAGCCACAGCCGGAATCAAACTTATCTGTTGATATAAAAAGAGGCTCACCGGTAGTGATATCTACGTAGATGCCATCTCGTTTTTCATCCCAGTATTCGTTATGAAAAGCTGGTTCGGTTGCGTTCTTTTGTGTGACCGCATATTGCTCGGGCGTCAATTTACTACGAAGTGTGGCGTCATCCGGCTTTTTGTAATTTGTCTGGGGCTGCTCAGCCTGTGCATTTGCTTTTTTGCCAACTCGAATAGTGCAGGGTTAATATGGCAGTATCCTCCGGGATTCTTATCCAGATAATCCTGATGATATTCCTCGGCTTTGTAGAAATTGGATAAGGGTTTCACTTCTATGACTATAGGTTTGGAATACTCTTTAGCCAATTCGTCGATGGCTGTCCGGATAGTCGGCAAGTCAACTTTATCAGTATAATAAATACCGGTGCGATATTGCGAACCTTTGTCATTGCCTTGTCGATTCAGACTTGTAGGATCTATTGTCTTAAAAAAAAGGTCGATCAATAGTTTTAGGGGAACTTCTTGTGGATTATACTCCACCTTAACGGTTTCTGCAAATTGGTTTTTCCTGTACACACCTGTTGGTAAGTCGGATTAGCAATGTTTCCGTTGGCATATCCGACTGAGTCGATTTTACTCCTCTGATCTGTTTCAGGAAATGGTCTGTTCCCCAGAAACAACCGCCTGCAAAATATATTTCACTCAGATTCTTCATGTTTTTTTTCTCCTGTTTTTGTTGATAAATCCATTGTACGCCTTGTGCATGGCCAGTGTAAATGATACCGGCCAATAGCACGACAAATATAGTAAACTTCTTCTTCATAATTTTCAGTCTCTTTTATAAATAACAAACGAAGATCGTTTTCGGATTATTAAGAACTGTTGTATCCTGCAATGAAGTGGTTAAAAAGAGATTATCTTTTGATCTTTTGGAGGATTGTGCTTATTTTTGGCATAAACATTTCCTTGCTTTGCAGCAGAAATCAAGTTTAGTATGGCAAAACAACAATTCAATAAACTAATCTGGCTGGTGGATACTATCTTCCGGAATGCTCCTGTGACATTTGCCGAAATCAATCGTCGTTGGAGAGCGGGAGATGATAATCGTTCTGATATACCTTTGCGGACTTTCCATAACCATCGACAGGCCATTGAAGAAATGTTCGACATAAACATTGAATGTGATAAACGGAACAATACCTATTATATAGCAGACGCCGAAGGAATGTTGGGTGATAAGTTGAAGATGTGGTTACTGAATAGTTTTTCGTTGAACAATGTATTGCAGGAAAATGTGGATATGAAGAACCGGATTGTATTTGAGGAAGTACCTTCGGGAGTGCAATTCATGGATCTTGTTATTGATGCTATGCGTAGCGGACGCGTGCTTGCTATGGAATATCAGGCGTACAACTGGGAACACTCCAAAGATGTGCTACTTGAGCCTTATTTCGTGAAATTATTCCGTCATCGCTGGTATTTGATAGGAATAAACCGGGAATATAAAGCTTTTCGTTCTTATTCTCTCGATCGGATCAAAAGAATCGCTCTTTCGGAAGAGACATTCAATTTCCCACGTAAGTTTACTCCTCAGGATCATTTCAGAGATAGTTTTGGTATTATTCGTGATGAAAATCTACTTCCTCAGCACACTGTCCTCAGGACCACTATTTCACAGGCTCCATACCTGAGAAATCTTCCTTTACATTCCAGTCAAAAGGAGATTGCCGTTACAGAGAGTTATGTTGATTTTGAACTTTATATTTCGCATACTTATGATTTTTATTCAGGAGTTATTATCCAAAGGAGCGGCAGTGGAGGTTTTGAAGCCCCAGTCGCTGCGGGATAAGATAAAAGCCGAGATACAAAACATGCAAACTCTTTACCGCTTATGAATGCAAATGTTCTCGAAAAATTGAAGATACTGGCAGAATCGGCCAAGTACGATGTTTCCTGCGCCTCAAGTGGCACGGTGCGTGCCAACAAGCCCGGTACATTAGGTAATACGGTGGGTGGATGGGGTATTTGCCATAGTTTTGCGGAAGACGGACGTTGCATTTCGTTACTGAAAGTGATGCTTACCAATTATTGCATATACGATTGTGCCTATTGTATTAACCGGAGAAGTAATGACTTGCCCAGGGCTACGTTATCTGTGTCCGACTGGTAGACTTGACGATTGAGTTTTATCGTCGAAATTACATTGAAGGGTTGTTTTTGAGTTCCGGTGTGGTGCGAAATCCCGATTATACAATGGAGCGTTTGGTACGTGTGGCGAAAGATCTGCGTGAAGTGCACCGCTTTAACGGTACATTCATTTGAAAAGTATTCCGGGAGCCAGCCGGGAATTGGTGAACGAAGCCGGGCGTTATGCTGACCGGCTTAGTGTGAACGTGGAGATCCCCAAAGAAGAGAACTTGAAACTGCTGGCTCCTGAAAAAGATCATAAAAGTGTATTTGCACCGATGCTTTATATTCAACAGGGCATACTGGAAAGTAGTGAAGAACGAAAAAAGTTCCGCTATGCGCCCCGCTTTGCTCCTGCGGGTCAGAGTACACAGATGATTGTCGGTGCTACGGCTGAAAGTGATAAGGATATTCTCTTTCTTTCTTCCGCCCTTTACCAGCGTCCCACGATGAAGCGTGTCTATTATTCCGGTTACGTATCAGTAAATACATACGATACTCGTTTACCTGCACTTAAGCAGCCTCCTTTGGTACGTGAGAATCGTCTTTATCAGGCAGATTGGCTGATGCGGTTCTATCAGTTTAAAGTCAATGAAATTGTGGATGACACCTATCCTGATCTTGATCTGGAAATAGATCCCAAGTTGTCGTGGGCGTTACGTCATCCCGAGCAGTTTCCTGTTGATATCAACAAGGCGGATTATGAAATGATACTTCGTATTCCGGGAATTGGGGTAAAGTCGGCAAAATTAATTATAGCTTCCCGTCGTTATTCGAAGTTGGGATATTATCAACTTAAAAAATAGGTGTGGTTATGAAAAAAGCACAATATTTTATTACTTGCAGCGAATTACCCATGCGGACTGTAAATGAAATGACTCCACAGACCGTACGTAGCTTGTTACTGCCCAAATCTGCTAAGAAAAAGACGGATGAAAATCAGTTATCATTTGTTTTTAACGATTGAGATTGTTATGATTCTTTTTATCTACGATAAAACACTTGATGGCTTGCTGACAGCACTATTCGATGCTTATAACCGCAAGACCTTTCCTGATGTCTTACTCTCGAAAGGAGATACTTTACCACTTTTCTATGATGACATTTTTACGGTTATCACTGATGAAGAGAAGGCAGGACGTGTCTGGCGGGGATTGCAGAAGAAGATATCGGCATCGGCCTTTCAGCTATCACCTGGTGTTGGCTTTCAGAGTTACCGGAAGTAGGTATGCTTTTGTTCCGATACATCCGAAAGGCCATTGACTCTCCCGTCTCCATTGAGACTAATTTCGGTGATCCAGATGTTCTCGCTCTTTCCAAAATATGGAAGCGGTAGATTGGGAGCGTTTGCGTATGTTGCAGTTCGTACGTTTTCAGAAAGCGGTGGATGGTACCTTTTTCGCTGCTTTTGAACCACAGCACAATGCTTTACCTTTGACGGTAGGTCACTTTAAAGATCGTTTTGCCGATCAGCGGTGGCTGATTTATGACATGAAGCGCCGTTATGGTTTTTATTATGATCTACACACGGTAGAGGAGGTGACATTTGATGATGATGGTCAAGCAGCACATCTGATTACCGGAATGCTGGACGAAAGTTTGATGGATAAGGACGAAAAACTTTCCAACAACTTTGGAAGACTTATTTTAAATCTATCACAATTAAAGAAAGACTGAATCCTCGTAAACATAAACAGGATATGCCGGTGCGTTATTGGAAGTATATCACCGAAAAACAGAAATAATCTTATTCAATTCGTTCTACTGTCACTTCAGGAAATTCTTGTATTAAAGATAGCAAATGTCCTTCGTCATTGTTCCGTTTGGATTTGATGATCATTGTTACTTGATAGGTTTCTATGCTTCCGTGCTTCTGTGTATCCATCTGATACGACACTATGAGGTAATCTTTGGAATTAAATCGATCAGCCACTCCTTTCAGTACTTGTTTGTTATCGGTCGAAAAAGTTATCATTGAGCTTTTCATTCCTATGCTTTTAAACAGGTAACTTAGCACTTCAAGACCAATCAGGGTCAGTACCATGGCAGCAATACCTATGACGTACATGCCCGCGCCTACTGCCAGGCCTATTCCGGCTGTTGCCAGATCCCTGCCGCTGTAGTCAGTCCTCTGACTATCTGTTTTTGAAAGATAATCGTTCCGGCACCGATAAAACCAATCCCACTGACTACTTGTGCCGCTACACGGCTTGGATCGAGTGTAACACTATTTTCTTTTATGATTTCTTGAAAGCCGTATTGAGAAACGATCATAATCAGTGCACTACCCAATGACACCAGAAAGTGTGTGCGATAGCCCGCTTCTTTGGCACGATATTCTCTGTCCAAGCCAATGATGGCACCTAAGATTCCGGCGACTAACAGTCTTAATACAAAGTCGAAGTTCAACATCATACGTAAATTTCCTTTCTATCTTTATTTCAATCGTTTATTCATTACCTAAAGATACAATAGTTTTTTAGAAATAACGTATATTCGCAGTCAAAAGATTATTTCTATCGGAAATACTGACATCATAAAGTTGATATAATACATAAAGTTTTTAATGGTATTGATAAACAACAATCGAACTTTGTATTCTCAGTATATCCTGTGAAAGATAAAATTCGAAAGACACCATGAATAAAAGTTTTTTCTATGCGATATGTTTTGTCGTAATACTGGTAGTTGAGATTATTATTGGTATATATGTTCGTGATAGCTTTGTACGTCCTTATATGGGTGACGCACTGGTTGTTGTGTTGATTTATTGTTTTATACGGATTTTTATTCCGAACGGTTTGTCACAATTACCTTTGTATGTGCTTGCTTTTGCCTGTTTCATAGAGATACTTCAATATTTTCAGTTGGTGGATGTGTTGGGAATATCGAATCGTATACTCCGTATAGCCCTTGGTTCTACTTTCGATTTGAAAGATATGGTCAGTTATGCCGGCGGATATGTATTTATTCTACTGGCAGAATATTTTTTAGATAAGAAAAGAAAATAATACATATATTTCTGCTTGTTTTGTAAATTCTTTAAATTAAAGAGGTCTCCTTTATAAATAAATATGTAATTTTGCCACATGTTATTGTTTGAATGTGAATTAATTAATCTCGTTTATCATGAGTCAAGAGAATCCTTCTTCACAATTGGATGTGGAATTTATTTATTTGCCTGTTATCAATTATTCCATGCAGCAAAACCGGATACCTGTTGTCCGGTTACTTTCTATTAAAAATAATACAGAACATCCGCTTGCGGATTTAAAGGTATTTCTAACTCTGGAGCCTGAATTTGCATCAGTTTCACCGGTAATGGTAGAAAAATTAGCTTCCGGTGAGATTATTACAATAACCGGATTAAATCTGATGCTGGACCCTTCTTTTTTTATTCAGCAAACCGAACGCTTGTCCGGTACTATCGTTCTGGTAGTTTCTGATGAAGAAAACGTATTTTTTCAAGAGAAGTATCCTGTTGATATCCTGGCTTTTGATCAATGGGGAGGCATTCAGGTATTGCCTGAACTTTTGTCTGCATTTGTGGTTCCTAATCATCCGGTACTTACAGGAGTTCTTTCGCGGGCGTCATCTATCCTGAAAGAGTGGTCCGGTAATTCTTCATTGGATGCTTATCAGAGTTGTAATCCCAATCGGGTGAAGTTACAGTTGGCGGCTCTGTACGAGGCTATTAAAGAGCAGCATATTGCATACTGCACACCTCCGTCCAGTTTTGGTGATGCCGGTCAGCGAGTCAGGCTTTCGGATAATGTACTTTCCGGTAAATTAGGGACTTGTTTGGATCTGTCACTGTTGTATGCTTCATGTGCCGAAGCCATGGGGTTGCATCCGTTGTTGGTGATCATTCAGGGACATGCTTTTGTGGGATGCTGGTTGATTGACGGGACATTTCCTGATGCGGTGAACGATGACCCTTCGTTATTGACCAAACGAACGGCGGACGGTATCAACGAAGTTATTTTGCTGGAAGCCACTTGTATGACCGATGGAAACAATGTGACTTTCGATACCGCAGTCGGGCTGGCTAATGACAAAATGTTGGCTGTGAATGACTTTACTTGTTTTATAGATGTTGCTCGCAGCCGTTTTGCTCATATTTTGCCTTTACCTCAACGGGTTATGCATGGGAAAGCATGGACTGTGAGTCCGGAGGTAGCTCAGATTCCTAAAGGCGGGTTGTACATTAGTCCTGTTAGTGCTCCGGAAGAGATTAAGCAATATGATTTGGATAATCAGGATAGTTATGTGGAATTCACCAAACAACTTTTGTGGGAACGAAAGTTACTTGACCTGAGTCTACGTAATAATTTTCTGAACCTGCGTATTACCCGTAATGCCCTTCAAGTGATCTCTGCGGATATAGATAAGATGGAAGATGCTTTTCGGACGGAACAGAATTTCAGATTTTGGGTAAGCCCTCTGATTGGGATAATCCGTTGTATGACTTCGGGCTTTATGGCACTTTAACGGAATCGGATCCGATGATTGGTTTGATTAAGCAGGAGCTGACTCAAAAAAGATTGAGAACCTATCTTACCGAACAGGATCTGAAGAAATCGCTTACTTATTTATATCGTTCTTCCAGAATAGCATTGGAAGAAAATGGTGCAAATACTTTATATCTTGCCTTGGGGCTGTTGAGGTGGTATGAAACCGAACATAGTGAGCGTCCTCGCTATGCCCCGATATTGTTACTTCCTGTTGAGATGATCCGTAAGTCGGTATCCAAAGGATATATTATCCGTGCCCGTGAAGAAGAGAGTATGCTTAACATTACCTTGTTGGAGATGTTGAGACAAAACTTTGGCATCACTATTTCTGGGCTCGATTCATTGCCGAAAGATGAAAATGGAACCGATGTGAAACGTATTTTCTCAATCTTTCGGAAAGCTGTGATGAACGAAAAGCGTTGGGACGTAGAAGAACAGGCTATTTTGGGTACTTTTTCATTCAGTAAGTTCATCATGTGGAATGACATTCATTCGAATGCCGAAGAGTTGAGTAAAAATAAGATTGTCGGCAGTTTGATGAGTGGTAAAATGGAATGGGAGGTTGCAGAAGTCGATGCCAATGCCGTAGAACTGGATCATGCTTTAACTCCTGCTGATATTGCGTTGCCTGTCAGTGCCGATTCTTCGCAGCTTGAAGCGGTTTATGAAGCTGTAAATGAGAAAAGCTTTATTTTACATGGACCTCCGGGAACTGGCAAGTCACAAACCATTACGAATATTATAGCCAATGCACTGTATCAGGGTAAACGGGTATTGTTTGTGGCCGAAAAAATGGCTGCACTCTCCGTAGTTCAGAAAAGGCTTATGAATATAGGTTTAGCTCCGTTCTGCCTGGAACTGCATTCTAATAAAGCACGAAAGACAGATGTACTGAGTCAGCTGAAAGAATCAACTGAGATCTTTCGTTATAAGGAACCGGAAGAGTTTAAGGAAGAGTCGGAAAGGCTGTTTAAAATGCGTCAGCAGATTAATGGATATGTAGAGGCATTACACCGAATATATCCTTGTGGCATATCTGTCTACGAGGCTATTACCCGTTATAGCTCCATTGACGAAACAGAAGAAATAATGATACCCGCTTCTTTGCTTGCTTCGTTGACTAAGGAGCAATTCAATGAATGGAATCATGCTGTGGAAGAGTTGATCGGAGTTGGAAAAGTAAGTGGACATTCCCATCAGCATCCTCTCACAGGAATCAATATAATGGAGTACTCTTCTCAACTGAAAGAAGAAGCGGATAAACTTCTGAAAGACTATATGATTCTGTTGCAGAAGATGGAAGAGAAGATGAATAGATGCTTCTCAAATTATGGAATAGGGAATAAATGCACAGAGAAGCTATTGGATAACTTTGTTCGGTTCATCCGAATCCTAATGCAACTTCCTGGTATGACCGGTAACTTGATGTTGTTAACCGATCTTGACGAGAATGTTGATAAGATAGGCCGGATCATTGAACATGGACGAAAAAGAGATGAATTTTGCAATCTGCTAAAACAATCATTTGAAGACACTTTTCTCACTTTACCGGTGCAGCAAAAGATCTCGGAATGGAAAGATATTACACAGAGTTGGTTTCTGCCTCGCTTGTTAAAACAACGGAAGTTTTGTAAGGAGCTGTCTCTCTTTTCGCTTCAGGGCCGTGTCAATAAAGAACAAGTTCTTCCCGCTTTGCAACAATTGCTCTTTTATCAGCAGCAAAAACAGGAAGTAGATAGCAGTAGTCGTTGGTTTGAGGACTTATTTGGGAATAAATCCCATCCCGGTGAAGAGCAATGGGACGATATAGAAGTGATGAGCAAGGCTATACTCCAATTGAACAGGCTTCTGGTGGAGGTAGTGGATGATCCTATGTCTATACGGCGAGTTAAGGAGAAGCTGGCGGAACAACTCTCTGAGGATTATTCTTTGTTCCGGCAAATGAATCGGGAGTTGTTGGAAGGTTTGGTATACGACTGGGAGTGTATAAAGCAATTAGGAAAAATCGATGTTGCAATTATTGGGCGTTTCCAAAGAGGTGCTTCATGCTTGTGAAGACGACTGGCTGGCAGGAGCGTCACGACAATGTGAGATTTGGGCAAGAAACACGGATAAGCTGAAAGATTGGTATCGTTGGTTGAATGTATCTCGTCGGTTCGAGGCTTGTGGCTTGACTTCTGTATTTGCAGCATATACGGAACGTAACTTGCCTGCCGAACGGATGATGAATATTTATTTGAAAGGGTTTTATCATAGTTTTATTGAATATGCCATCGGGAAGGAGCAGGTTCTGCAATTTTTTAACGGGGAGCTGTTCAATGACAGCATCCGGCGTTTTCGTGAATTGAATATGGAGTATCAGGAATTAATAAAAAAGGAACTTTATACAAAACTGGCTTCTAATATCCCATCATTTGTACTAGCGGCTGCCCAAAGTTCGGAGGTTGGTATTTTGCAGAAATGTATTCGCAGTAACGGACGTGGAATGTCTATTCGTAAGTTGTTCGATTCGATTTCCAACTTATTGTCACGTATGTGTCCGTGTATGCTGATGAGTCCAATGTCAGTAGCGCAGTATATCAATGTGAACCACGATAAGTTTGATTTGGTTGTATTTGATGAGGCTTCACAGATGCCTACTTGTGAAGCCGTAGGTGCTATTGCCCGTGGAAATCATGTAGTCGTTGTAGGTGATCCGAAGCAAATGCCCCCGACTAATTTCTTTACCAGTAATTCAGTTGATGAAGAACATATAGAGATAGAAGATCTGGAAAGTATCCTGGATGATTGCCTGGCTTTGTCTATGCCTTCTAAATATTTGTTATGGCATTATCGCAGTAAACATGAAAGCCTGATTGCTTTCAGCAATTCTCAGTATTATGATAATAAGTTGCTGACTTTTCCATCTCCGGATGATCTGGCTGCCAAAGTTACTTTAGTACCCATCGAGGATATTACGATAAGGGTAAAAGTCGTCAGAATCAGGCTGAGGCACAGGCGGTAGTAGACGAGATTGTTCGCAGACTTTCCGATCCGGAATTGAGAAATCAGAGTATAGGTGTTGTAACTTTTAGTTCCGTACAGCAGACTTTAATAGAAGACATGTTATCGGATGTTGTTTTACAGAACGCAGAATTAGAGAATCTTGCATTCAATCGTGAAGAACCTGTTTTTATTAAGAATCTGGAAAATGTGCAAGGGGATGAACGGGACGTTATTCTTTTTTCTGTAGGTTATGGTCCGGATGTCAACGGAAGGGTGAGTCTCAATTTCGGACCGTTGAATAGGGATGGTGGCGAACGTCGTTTGAATGTGGCAGTGTCACGTGCCCGATATGAGATGAAAGTCTTCTCTACATTAAGAGCCGACCAGATTGATCTGAAAAAGACATCTTCTATAGGAGTGGCAGGTTTGAAATATTTCCTTGAATATGCAGGTAAGGGTACCGGAGTTTTGAATCATTCTTATGCAGCGGTAGCCGAAGAGGTCGAAATGGGTGAGCTGATTGCTGCGGCACTTCGTGAAAAAGGACATCAGGTGAAAACCAAAATCGGATGTTCCGGATTCAAAGTAGATGTAGGTATTATCGATCCTAATGATACCTCCCGTTATATGCTCGGGATTTTGTGTGATGGCGAGAATTATCGGGCTGCAAAAACAGCTCGGGATAGGGAGATTGTGCAAGACAGTGTACTGAAAATGTTGGGATGGAACATTTGTAAAGTATGGACTCTGGATTGGTGGGAAGACTCACAGAAGTTATTGACCATATAGAGGCGGAATTGAAAAGAGCTGAGTGCGGAAAATCGCAACGATCCGTTCCGGTGATTTCTTTGGCTTCAGGATCGGGAGAAGTGCAAAAAGAGGGTTTACTATGCCATGCACAACACTGCTTAGTGAAGTTGCCGGAGCAAGTAATTCGGGAAGAAGTGAAAACTGCGTCACCGGAGATTTATGAAAAAACTCTTCTAAACTCTGTAAATGTATCTGCTTGGGAATTGATGATGCCACGCCGGGAGCCCCGTATCAGAAAACAATTGAATGAGATCATGCGTACGGAGCTCCGATTAGCCGTTCATTGTTAAGCAGCAGGATCTTTAATGCTTATGGCATTCTTCGGAAGACAGCTCGCCTGATTGAATGGATGGATGGTATACTGGATAAAACTCCTTATTACAAGCAGGAAATTGATGGATTGGTTTTCTACTGGAATACCAAGGAAGAAGCAGACTCGTATACCGGATTCCGCATAGACTCCAAGCGTGAAGCCGTAGATTTACCTCCTCGTGAGGTAGCCAATGCGGCTCGGAATATACTGGAACAGCAGGTCGCTTTACCTTTGGTTGACTTAATGCGGGTAACCGCCCAGTTGTTGGGGTATGCACGTTTCGGATTGAATGTGGAGACTGCCATGCGCAGGGGAGTGCAAATACTGTTGGACGGAGAAGAGGTAAAGATCGAAGGGGGTAAGATACTTATGAAGTAGTCCGATCCGGATCAGTTGCTGTGTTTTCTTGCTGGTAAATTTCATCATTTTTCAATTTATGTCCGCAGTATTTACAATAAGTTGCATTCTCTTCGTGCCCCGTTTTATGACAGTTGGGACATTGTAAGTCTTTTAATTTTTTGTATTCTTTCATCATGGATGCAGAGACGATACCTGTAGGGACAGCAATAATTGTGTAACCGATCAGCATCACGCAGGCAGAAAGAAATTTGCCAAGAGCGGTAGCAGGAGTGATGTCTCCATAGCCTACGGTGGTCATGGTGACAATGGCCCAATAGATACTATTCGGAATGTTATTAAATTGTGTATTGGGTTGAGTCCCTTCAATCATATACATTAAAGTGCCGATGGCAACGACGAGGATGACAACGAAGAGGAAAAAGACGGCGATCTTTTTGCTGCTTTCCCGCAGGGAAGTGAGTAGACGTTCACCTTCGAGCCAGAAGTTGAACAACTTGAATATTCGGAATACCCGGATAATCCGGAAAGCACGTATAATCAGCAGATAGCGTGCTCCGGGCAGGAAGAAGGCAAGGTAGAGTGGCAATGTAGCCAGAAGATCGACAATACCGAAAAAACTGAAAATATATTTCCGTGGATTGGGTGAGCAATAGATGCGGGTGACATATTCAAAGGTAAAAAAAACTGTGAAAAGATATTCAAGCACGATAAAGGGAGTGGAAAGCCAGGAAGGCAGACCTTGAAGGCTTTCGATTATAGCAAGCAGGATACTCAGCAGAATACATATGATAAGGGTTACGTCGAATGCTTTCCCTGCGGGTGTATCGGATTCGAAGATAATGACATACAGCTTATGCTTTAGCGGCTGATTATGCAAAAAACGATGGAGCCAAGAATCACTTTTCAATGTGCCAATATATTAATATACCAATGTACTCGTTTGATTAACCATTAGTCAATCACCCATTTATGTTCGTGAGGAACTGTTTTACGAGGATCATAATTCATACCCTCTTGCGTGGTATATGTAAAACGTATTTCTTCCCGGTTTTGTTTTTTAGTGATGAACCTCGAAGCCAGGGGTTGGCATCGCGGAGTTGTGCATAGGTGATGCCTTGTTTCTGTGCAAAGTTGCTCAAGTCACTGATTTCTGTATCTACCGCCACTTCTTTGTAGGGGATGGCAGGGTAGAGATGTTCCCGCTTCAGCAGAAAACCGAAACGTTGAGGATTGCCGAATACCTCTTTTACAGCCAGTAGCGGAACATGTAGCGTGAGGTTTCTTCTGCCAGCCAGAGGTCCATGCATGATCCGCCAATTGTTTGTCCAGTTGAGAGGAAATACGTCCTTGTCCGGCATTGTAAGAGGCAGATACAGCCATCCAGTCGCCATATTTGGCATAAGCCTGCTTGAAATAACGGCAGGCGGCTGCGGTAGCTTTCTCAATATGATAGCGTTCGTCTACGTTATCATTTACTTCAAGACCGAATTCACGGGCAGTGACAGGCATAAATTGCATGAACCGGCGGCACCGGCCGGTGAACGTGCTATCGGGTTGAGATTGCTCTCTATTACCATCAAATATTTGAAGTCGTCCGGAATACCGTTGGCTTTCAGTAATGGTTCAATGACAGGGAAGTAGCGGTTGGCCCGTTTAATCATTTGCATGGTGCTGGAGTGCATGTAAGTGAAGGACATCAGTTCGCGGTCCATACGTTCACGGCGGTCATAACGACGCAGGTCGATTGTGTCACCATCAAACACAGCTTGTTCGGGGACAGTGGGAGGAGTGACGCAATAAGGAACTTCGGATTGTACAGAGTGTTGTTCGCTGAGGCAAGTGCTGCCTATAAGGACAGGGATGCTGATGCCGATACCTAAAGCAAGTGCAGTAGTTAGAATATAGTTAATAGATATATGTTTCATGACAATTATTATGTTAATTAGTGGGGTAAAGATAACCAAAAGGATTAAACCAAAAAGGATGTTCATACGTTAATTATATGTAACGGGTATCGGTAGTATCGGTGTCGATACTTATTTTCGCAGCCTCAAAATGCACATGAAGAAGTTTATATTAATCACCTTGACGTTGCTTTATGCCGTTGTTTCATCAGGCATAACGATTAATTTCCATTACTGCATGGGCCGTCTGGCGGATGTAGAGTGGGGAAGTGTGTCCGTTTGTGCATCGTGTGGAGAGAAGAAGATGACCTCACATTGTTGTAAAGACGAGGCGCATTACGTCAAACTGGCGGTAGATCAGGATGTGAACCACGTACCGGTAACTAATCTATTACCGGCAGTGACAGAACTGTTACCTGTGATGTATAGTGCTTTTATACCATTGGAGGCAGAAAGTCTGCGTCGAAGTGTTGCTTCTTTCAATTTCCCACCTTGGCAAACAGATATTCCGCTGTTTGTTCATCATTGTACTTATCTGATTTAGTTTTCACATAGCTTCTCTTTCGACCAGAAAAGAAGAGAAAATTAGACCTTACTGATTTTAAAGTGAGGTAGGAGTCGTCATACCCATGTATCGATGGGGATTTGGCTCCTACTTCTATTTTATTATCACTTACTGATCCTTTTGGGCATTGCCAAGTGTTTACTAATTTAAAATAAATAATCTATCTGTATGATTAATAAAATAATTCGTTATTTCCTTGAAAATAGGGTGATAACTATTCTTCTGCTGACACTTGTCGTGGTTTGGGGAATTTCTACTGCGCCCTTTAACTGGCATGGGGGGATTGTGCCGCGAAACCCGATTCCTGTGGATGCTATCCCCGATATCGGTGACAACCAGCAGATTGTGGCTACGGAATGGATGGGACGTTCGCCTAAGGACATCCAAGATCAAATTACCTATCCGCTGACCACTTCATTGTTGGGTATACCGGGGGTGAAGACCATCCGCAGTTCGTCTATGTTCGGTATGTCGTTTATCTACATTATTTTTGAGGATGATATTGAGTTCTATTGGAGTCGTTCGCGCATTTTAGAGAAACTCAACTCGTTGCCTCCGGGCACTTTGCCCGAAAATGTGCAGCCTACGCTGGGGCCGGATGCTACAGCATTGGGACAAATCTATTGGTATACGCTGGAAGGGCGTGATCCTAAAACCGGGAAACCTGCCGGCGGCTGGAACGCTGAGGAATTGCGTACTATTCAGGACTTTTATGTCAAGTACTCTTTGTCTGCTGCCGAAGGTGTGTCCGAAGTAGCTTCAGCAGGAGGTTTTATCAAGGAGTATCAGATCGAGTTGAATCCGGATGCGATGTACTCGTTCAATGTGTCGGTGATGGATGTGATGAATGCTGTGAAGAAGAGTAACCTTGATATTGGTGCCGAAACAATGGAGGTGAATAAAGTGGAATACTTGATTCGTGGTCTTGGGTATGTGAAAAATGTGGCAGATATAGAGAATACGGTTGTTACCGTCCGTGAAGGGGTACCTGTACGTATTTCCGATATTGCCTTTGTGAATATCGGGCCGGGGACGAGACGTGGCGGCTTGGACAAGGAAGGAGTAGAGGCTGTGGGGGCGTGGTGATTGCCCGTTATGGCTCCAATCCTCTGGAAGTAATTAATAATGTGAAAGAAAAGATACATGAGATGGATGCCGGAATGCCGCAGAAAACATTGGCTGACGGGACGGTGTCGAAAGTGACTGTCGTCCCTTTCTACGACCGGACGGGATTGATAAAGGAGACCATCGGTACATTGGAGACGAGCCTTTCGCACGAGATATTGATCTGTATTATTGTCATCATTGTGTTGGTACTTAACTTGCGGGCATCGGTTGTAATAGCAAGTATGCTGCCTATTGCCGTATTGGCTACATTTATACTGATGCGATATACCGGTATCGAAGCAAATATCGTGGCGCTGTCCGGTATCGCGATTGCCATCGGGGTGATGGTAGATGTGGGTGTGGTATTTGTCGAGAGTATTATCCGGTACATGGAGATGCCGGAGAATAAGGGTATCACGCGGGGTAAACCATTTGTCGGACTGATCTATAAAGCTGTAAGCGAGGTGTCGGGAGCTATTGCTACGGCAATGATTACGACTATTGTCAGTTTCTTACCCGTATTTGCCATGCAGGCGCAAGAGGGGAAAATGTTCTCTCCACTGGCATATACAAAAACTTATGCATTGGCATCAGCTTTTGTGTTGGGATTAATTTTGCTGCCTACATTGGCTTATATCCTTTTTTCGGTGCGGATTGACTCGAGGTTGATCCGGCGCGTAATGAACTGTGTGCTTATAGCAGCGGGTATTGTTTTGTTCGCCGTATACGATAGTGTCCCTGCATTGGGACTGACGGCGGTTGGAATCAATAACTTGCTTGCATATCGTTGGAAGAATCCTAAGACAGGCAATTATGTTAATATCGGTATTGCCCTGTTGGTAGCTGTTTTCTATCTGTCCGAAGAGTGGCTGCCGATGGGACCGCAACGGGGACTGTCGGTAAATGTGCTGTTTGTAGCCGGTTGCGTTGCCATCATTCTGGCTTTACTTTGGATACTGGTCATTTTCTACGAGCGTATTTTGCGTTGGTGTCTGGCCAATCGTTGGAAGTTTATGATGATTCCTGCAGCAACCGTCGTTTGTGGTTTCCTCATCTGGCGGAGTATCGGGCAGGAATTTATGCCCAGCCTGAACGAAGGCTCTTTTCTATTGATGCCTACCAGTATGCCTCATACGGGTATTGAACAGAATCTAGATTATGTGGAGAAACTCGATAAGCGGCTGGCGGCCATTCCAGAAGTAGAAACTGCCATCGGTAAGTGGGGACGTGTAAATTCCGCTCTCGATCCGGCACCGGTCCAGATGTTTGAGAATACCATTAATTATCGTCCCGAATATATCATCGGAGAAGACGGAAAGCGTGCCCGTTTCCGTGTGAATTATGATGGTGCATTCCTGCTGAAAGGTGGAGGTACATATAATCCTGCCAATGGTTTCCGGCTTATCCCTGCCGATAGTCTGGTGCCTGATTCGCGTGGCGACTATTTCCGCCAGTGGCGTCCGGAGATTAAGAATGCAAATGATATCTGGCAACAGATTGTCAATGTTACCCATTTGCCGGGACTGACCTCTGCTCCGAAACTGCAACCTATTGAGGCACGGCTCGTAATGCTTTCAACCGGTATGCGTGCACCGATGGGGGTGAAGGTATACGGTCCCACACTGGAGGATATAGAGCAGGGAGGTAAGGCGATTGAGCAGGCATTAAAGTCTGTACCGTCTGTCATTCCCTCGTCTGTGTCTACGACCGGGCGGTAGGTGCTCCGTATCTTGAAATAAAGCTGAATCGTGAGTCAATGGCACGTTATGGCGTGGCGGTGGGCGATCTGCAGGAAGTGCTCAGTGCTGCTGTTGGTGGCATGGCGTTGACCCGTACTGTAGAGGGGCGCGAGCGCTTCCCCATCCGGTTACGTTATGCACGTGAGTTGCGTGATAGTCCGGAGGCTCTTTCCATGCTACTTGTACCTACTGCTACCGGAATACAGGTACCTCTTAAAGAGTTGGCGGACATCGAATATTCCCGTGGTGCACAAATGATCCAGAGTGAGAACACTTTCCTGGTAGGTTATGTCATCTTCGATAAACTTTCAGGCCGTGCCGAAGTGGATGTGGTGAAGGAGGCGAGTAATCTGCTTGAGGCTAAAGTAAAAAGCGGTGAACTGGTTCTCCCCAAAGGTGTTTCTTATAAGTTTGCCGGTAATTATGAACAACAGCAACGTGCTACGGACCGGTTGATGATTGTTGTTCCGTTGGCTTTGTTCATTGTCCTGCTGGTACTCTATTTCCAGTTTCGTACGGTGACGGCCTCGCTGATTCATTTTTCGGGTGTATTCGTAGCTTTCGCTGGCGGTTTTATTCTCTTGTGGCTCTATGGGCAACCGTGGTTTATGAATTTCAGCATTGCGGGTGAAAACATGCGTGACCTCTTCCAGATGCATCCCATCAACCTGAGTGTAGCGGTCTGGGTAGGTTCATTGCTCTCTTCGGTGTGGCCACGGATGATGGAGTATTGATGGGAACGTATATTCACCATGTTTTTCTGGAACGCGATCCCCGTACGAAATATGACATCCGTGAGGCGGTAGTAGAAGCCGGGCTGAAGCGTGTCCGCCCTGCTGCAATGACAACGGCGACAACACTCATCGCTCTGCTTCCCGTACTTACATCTACCGGAAAGGGAGCGGATATCATGGTACCGATGGCTATACCCACGTTTGGAGGAATGCTGATACAATCAATGACCATGTTTGTCGTCCCGGTATTACAATGCTGGTGGCGTGAGACTGTGGAGAGGAGACGTGAGAAGAAAAACGGAAGTGAAGTTTCTGAGCCGGTTACAGGCTCTCCCGGTATCTGATCTTCAGATGGGCATCCGGCATACTCCCTGATGGCTATCCGGGACATTCCCGGATATTTGGAATGTCCCCTCTGCCGGTCGTATGGAGCTGAAACCGTACTCATCATTATAAAGAATAACAGAATCAGAATCCGACAGTCTTCGATTCGTCTATCGGATTCACATAAAAACAATCAGATATGATAAACAAGAAACATATATCTTTACTCACCTTGGTGATATTCCTTTCGCTGAGTCATTTTGCCGTTTCGGCTTCGGCGCAGCATCCGTTGTGGAGGTGCCTTCTGTTTCGGTGCAACCTCTGTCGACAGCTTGTCCCACTATCTGGAACAGGCGGCACGCAGTAATCCGCAAGTCAATGCCGACTTCATGCTCTATAAAGCCTCTTTGGAGAAGATCCCTCAGGCCGGTGCTTTTGCCGATCCCGAATTGGAAATCGGTTTTTTCGTTAAACCTATGGAGACGCTGATGGGAAAGCAGATAGCCGACTTTACGTTGATGCAGATGTTTCCTTGGTTCGGCACTCGCAAGGCCGCCCGCAGTGAAGCTTCTGAGATGGCACGTATGGCTTACGAACAATTTCGTGATACGCGTAATAATCTTTGGTATGAGGTTAAGGCCCAGTGGTATCAGCTTAGTAGCCTCAACGAGCAATATCACATTACGGAAGCTAATATCCGTCTTCTTTATCAACTCGAGCAGTTGGCACTGAACCGCTTTTCCGCTTCGTCGGCACAGGCAGCTCCCTCGTCGACTTCTGTAACGTCAGTTGCTTCGATGCCATCTGCACTTTCTTCGGGAAGTGGCATGTCCGGTATGGGAGGAATGGGCAGCCCGGCGCCTGCGGGTACTTCAGGTGTCTCTGCCGGCAGCTCTTCCGGTAGAGGCATGTCCGGCATGGGAGGCGGATCAATGGGAAACGTTGCTGTTGGTGGTATGTCCGATGTTCTCCGCATTCAAATGGAGCGTGCCGGATTGGAGGATAACCTTGCCAGTTTACTTTCTGCCCGGCTGACCGTTCAAGCCCGGTTTAACGCCCTGCTCAACCGTCCGTCCGATGCTTCTGTCTGTGTACCCGATTCTCTGACACAACGCTTCTACCGGATAGACGGACAGCTCCTGCTCGACAGCATCTTCACCCGTAATCCCATGCTTGCCATGCTCGAGGCGGAGGGAGAAGCCTATCGTGCCAAGGCAAAGATGGACCGTCGCATGAGTTATCCTATGATCGGTATCGGTCTTCAATACTCTGTGGTCAATAAAGTGGCCGATCCGATGGGAATGCCCGATATGAACGGTAAGGACATGGTGATGCCGATGGTCAAGGTAAGTCTTCCGCTGTTCCGCCGGAAATACAATGCCCGGCAGCGGGAGAGCCATAACTACCGGATGGCAAGCGAACTGAAACGTGACAATGTGCAGAACCAGTTGCAGGCTGAATACATTAACGTTCGCCAGCAGCTCGACGATGCCGCCCGTAAGGTGTCACTTTACGAACGGCAGTATGCCCTCTCTCTTTCTACCTGGCAGTTGATGGTGCGTGAATTTACCGCCGGGCGTCAATCGCTGACCGATGTGATTCAGGTGGAGCGTCAGATGCTCGATTATAAACTGAAAAAGAGTGAGGCCGTAGCCGCTTATAATACTACGGTGGCAGCCATAGAAAAGCTGATAGCCGACTGAAAATAAATAGAACCACTAAAATAGTAATTGTATGAAAAAGATATCAGATATTCTTCGTAAGAAGCAAGTACTTTATCCCTGATTGCCCTTGCCGGCTTTGTGCTGGGATGGCTTTTGTTCAGCCTTCATCTTCTCCGGAGTCTGCCGAGGGAACACATGCTGAAGCTCATAACCATGATATGCATGGAACGTCTCATGATCTGGTGCAGGACGAATCCGGTGTCTGGACCTGCTCCATGCATCCGCAGATTCGTCAGGACAAACCCGGCAAATGCCCTATCTGCGGTATGGACCTGATCCCTCTTAAGAAGAACGTTATTTCTGGAGGTGATGCTGTTTCCGATCCCGATGCCATCCGGCTCTCTGATGAGCCATGCTCTCGCCGATGTTCAGACTACCCGTGTCAGTCGCAGTAACCCCGTGAAGCAAGTCCGGCTGTACGGTAAGATTATTCCGGACGAACGTAGTCTGCAGTCGCAGACAGCTTATGTCGGCGGACGTATTGAACGGCTTGACATCGAGTTCACCGGCGAGACCGTACGTGCCGGGCAGACACTTGCTACTCTTTATTCGCCTGAACTTTTCACCGCCCAGCAGGAATTGCTCGAAGCGGTCCGTATGCAGCAACCCGCTCTTGTGCAGGCTGCCCGCGAGAAACTCCGCCTTTGGAACTTGACGGATGCCCAGATCGACGCTATCCAATATTCCGGCCAGGCGTCTCCTATGGTAGAGATTAAATCCAACACGAATGGGATCGTCATTGCCAAGCGGGTTAACCGGGGCGACTATGTTTCACAGGGGAGCATTCTTTTCGATATTGCCAACCTCTCCCGTGTGTGGGCCATGTTCGACGCTTTTGAGGTGGATTTACCTTTTCTTGCCAAAGGCGACCAGGTGGAGTTTACTCTTTCTGCCTTTCCCGGAAAGACGTATTCCGGGCGTATTTCATTCATCGATCCCATTCTTAATGCCACTACGCGCACGGCCCGGGTCCGCGTGGATGTAGCCAATCCCACTCTGGAGATGAAGCCCGAAATGTATGCTACTGCCCAGGTTGCTGCTCCTCTAAAGGGGTATAAAGACCGGATTGTTGTTCCGCAAACGGCTGTCCTCTGGACCGGCAAGCGTGCTGTGGTCTATGTGCGCCTGCCCGATACGGATACTCCCACCTTCCGGATGCGTGAAGTCACCCTTGGCCCCGCTCTTGGCGGAGCCTATGTGGTTCTCGACGGACTTTCCGATGGTGAGGAGATTGTGACCAACGGAGTCTTCTCCATCGATGCCAGTGCACAACTCGAAGGCAAACGCTCAATGATGAACGAAGATACTCCGGGAACTGCTCCCATGACCGGACACCAAGGACACAGCATGTCCGGTATGTCTGGCAGTCATGCTGTCTCTCAGGAAAGTGAACACGTACTGTTTGCCGTCCGTGGTTCTTGCGATATGTGCAAGGAACGCATCGAAACAGCCGCTAAAGGTGTCTCCGGTGTCCGGTCCGCTCATTGGGACCGGAGAACAATGATCACCTGCAACTCGACCCGTCAGAAACATCGGCCGACGCCGTTGCCAAAGCCATTGCCGCAGCGGTCATGATACGGATAAGTACAAGGCCGTCAAAGCAGTTTACGATGCTCTGCCCGGCTGCTGCAAATATCGGATGAGTAACGCTGTCACAGCGTAGGATAGAAGATAGGGGGATGTGTCAAAATTCACCACAGAGCAACACTAAGTTCTGCAGAGCGAACTTAATCTATTGATAACTAATGATGTTTATCTGTGTCAATCAGTGCAATCAGTGGTGAGCAGGAGTCTTGACACATCCTCTTTTTAGCAGCCTGCTCCTTATCCGGAAAGTAGAGGACCGCTACCGAACCTTTTCTTTTCCCGATTGTTGTACTTCAACAAACATCTTTCGGATGTGTACTATGCAATTGGATAGACAATGGACTTATAAAATAGATTTAACTGTAAAACAACTCAGGACCATCTAAGTATTCATAATCATTACAGAATGGCTAAAAAACATCGTAAAGAGAGCCTTGATGCCCTTTTCAGGGAAAAGGTATTGCTGGAAATGCTGAAAATAGCAGGAGTTGGTATGTGGACATACAGTACCGAAACGGGAAGATTACGTTACATTGGATTCGCCGATACCATCCATCGGCACGACGAATTGCAGTATGTCGATCCAGCGGATTATCTGAAATTGATGAACGGTGAAGATCTGCAGACCGTCACTCAATTTATGGCCGACATTCATGCCGGGCGTCCTCCCCAGGAAGGAATCCGTTATAAGATTCATGGCAACGGAGAGGACTTTTATCTTGAAAATCATGTTGTGACCTGCCAACCGCTGGGCAATGGATTCTATTATCTGAAAGGATACGTCAAGAATATAACCGCACAGGTGATGGAAGCCAACCGTCTGTGTATAGAGAAGGAGCGCACCGAACAGGCGGACCGGTTGCGCTCAGCCTTTTTTGCCCACGTCAGCAGGGAGCTGCGGGGACCTCTCAACCGAATAGAGGAACTTGCGTCTCAGATGGTACATGCCGAAAGTGTAGAGGAGCGGGAAGAGTGTTTCCACCGGATACAGGAGAACAGGCGGATGGCGATGAAAATAGCAGATGCCCTGCATGCGGTGTCGCAACTTCCGGTCAGCACATACGAGCCTTACCACTCACCCATGCAGCTCTGTCTGATATACCGTGACTTGTTGATGGAGAACGGCTACAGCCATAATCCGGAAGACGGAGAGCAGGAGGAGAATGCAAACTTCCTGTCGTTACTCTTTTCCTGATCAGAGACTGATCGTATAAATTACCCCAGGTTGGAAATTACCCGAAGTGGGTTTCACCAGATATGTCCTTTTCAACAGCGAAAGCAGCAGAACGACTTCTACCTTATAACTTGCTACTCCGGCAGGAACCATTACGGTATTGGTAACCGAACCTAGAAGGGGAACGGTCAATGTGATATCCGTCGTGGAACTGTCATAGGTGACATTTCCGTTGCCAATGTCGAGCGTACCTTTATTGTACACACCCAGCAGCTTGATGCTGGACAGTGCGCCCAATAGAGAAGTGTTCAGTTGGAGTTGGGTCAACACATGGTTGAATGTCAGGCTGACGGGCATGGTGCTGGTACTTCCTGTGGGAGTGCCTGCGGCATACATGATGTCTTCTGTTCCCGTCAGCGTGAAATGATAGGCAGGGGCGACACCGTTGCCCGGAGCCGTGATGTAATTGCTGCCGCTTGTGGCTGTCGTGCGCGGATAATAACTGTAGAAAATGACCCGTTTCCCTCCCAATGGATAATAGAGTTTGGGGTTGAAAGAGAGCTGGCTGCCGCTGATGCCGCTCGGTACCAGATTCAGGGCGAAAGGAGTGGATGTCCAGGGATATTGCCCGGCTATGCTCCCTTCGCTGACTGCGTAAATGCCGACATTCGACAGATTGCTTGCATCGATCGTTGTGACAGGTGCCCGCGTGGAGAGTTTTCCTTCTGCAATCGCCATCCGTATGGGTACAGGTTCTTCGGGTGGGAGGCAGTCGTCGCCCACACCATAGCTGCATCCTTGCGAGAGCAGCATCCAGCCCAATAAGATGAGGATAGTCCGTTTCATCGCCCCTTTCTTTCTTGATGTGACAGATTGCGCGGATATAGCTGTCGCCATCTCCTGCACAACCTGCGTGTTATGAGAACGTTTATTGTAATGTGGACGATCCGGTCCCTCCTGTCTGCCAGGCTGTCACACTGATAGAGGACGTGATTTCCTTCGGCGTAAAGGTAAGGGTGATTAAATGTGATTTTCCGACTTCGGTAGTGACCGAGATGGTAGATTCGGGATAAGTCACTCCGTCACTTGTGGTGACTGCCACCGTGAGGGCTTCGCCGCTTTTCACCATCGGATAGTTGTTGATTGTACTTCCGGCCGTTAGGATAGGGAATGTACCCGAAAGGTAAGGTCTTTGGTGGTATACGTCAGGCTGGATGTATTCAGGTCCAGTGTGGCAGGTGTCTTTTGTTGCTTGATGACAAGACTGGTCACGTTGACACCCGATGCCGGATATCCTGCACCGGCCACAAGTTTGAATTGCAATTGCGTCAGCAGATGGTTGAAGACAAACGACAGTGCTCCTGCAGTCGCTTTCGTCCCTGAGGCTTGAGCGGTGAGCATCACGTCTTCTGTCCCATCGCCAGCCAGCGTAACTGTTTTGCCGGAAAGTGTCCCTGCCGGGTAGTAACCTCTGATATAGATGGGAGAATTATCCACCGGATAATACCGTGCCGGGCTGAAAGAGAGTGCGGCTGTCGGTGTGGGCGATGCCACAAACGTCACGGTGGAACTCCATGCATTCGTCGTATAGTCTCCGGTGGTGGCGGAGGCCACAAACGGAGACGTTATATTGTCATTGGTCGATACCGGGGTGCGGGTTGCCACTCCCTGGATACCGGCACTTAATTTGATTTCCGTCACATCTCCCGCAGGTTCGGGATTGGTAGCACAGTCATCCTCCGAAGAGCAGCCCGAAAGGCCCATCGCGCAAGCTATTACAGCAAACATTAACTTTTTCATACTTCTGTTGTTTTAGGTTATCATACATTGATTTTACTGTTTGAAAATTGAACATCTCTGATTATGCGGTAATAACAAAAGCCGTATGTGTTGGTTCTTGAATCCGGAAAAGAACTTAATTTTATTTACCGGATGCAGGCTGCTTTCATTTTATAAGCGTATTTTTGCAGGAATCAAAAGAGAGAGACATGCAGCAAATTAAAGTGATCGCATTCGATGCGGACGATACATTATGGGATAATCAGGTGTTTTACGACAAGGTTGAGAGTGAATTTTGCCATTTACTTGCCGGGTATGGAACGGCGGAAGAAATCTCGTCCCGCCTATTCGCCATAGAGATGGAGAATATGGATATCTATAAATACGGGGCTAAGCCGTTCACGCTCTCCATGGTGGAGGCTGCCGTGAAGATTAGCCGGAACCGGGTGCCTGCCGAAGTGATCGGACGCATCGTGGAGATGGGAAAAGAACTGTTGGAGATGCCTATCCGTCTGCTCGGCGGGGTGACGGAAGCGCTTGAGACACTGAAGGATGACTATAAACTGGTTGTAGCGACCAAAGGCGACCTGCTGGATCAGGAACGTAAACTGCAACGTTCGGGAATCTCCCATTATTTTGATCATACGGAGATCATGACCGACAAGGCACCGCAGGATTATCAGCGGCTGATCTCTTCACTGGACGTTGCTCCACAATCTTTTTTAATGGTGGGTAACTCGCTGAAATCGGACGTGCTTCCGGTATTGTCATTGGGTGGGCATGCCATTCATGTGCCGGCCGAAGCTATGTGGAAACACGAGGTGATCTCCGGGACGGAGCGAGAGTATTTGATGATTCATTCGTTGGCGGAATTGCCGGCAGTGCTGAGAGGATAAAGCAGAAAACGAGGTTGCACAAGAGAATGACTTTGAAGAGTAGGCGGTGTACTTCCAAAGCCTTGGGGCGCATCAACACCCTGACATGGTTATTGTGCATCGCACAGGAAAGGAGAGGGTTTCATAACTCACCACACAGGATTGCACAGATTTACACTAAACGATTTTTTTATCTGCTGATAACCAATACTGCTTATCTGTATACATCCGTGTAACCTGTGGTGAATACGAGTCTTGACACATCTCCTCATTTTGACCTTATAACGGGCAGGCGCAATAGAGATCGTTTTTATTCCTTTTTCAAGACGCTTGCCGGATTCAGGTGCATTACTTTATAAATTTTGTATGCCGTAACCAAAAAGATCAAAAGAGCCATCGTGAAGAACAACAGGACTCCCCAGCTCCAACTATATATGCTTTGCAGATTGCTTTTTTGTGCGATGCTTATCAACACCAATCGTACCAGCGGATAGATAATGACGAAGACAGAAAGATAAATAATCAAATAGATTTTGCCGAATAACAGGGCAATCACTCTCGGGGTGGCTCCGTTTATTTTTCGGATGGCCACTTCTTTTTGCCGATTTATCACATCCATGGAGATTCCGGAATAAATACTTAATATAAACAGGAGGATACTGACTATCGCCAACAACAGGGATGCTGTCTGCAAGAGTGCTACAGTTCCCATGACGGACTGTTTGGAATCACCCGTATTACGAATGTTAAGAGGCAATGTCTCGGGTACATAACGCCGGCAGATCTCCGTTATCTTTTCCAGGGCGACCGGAGTAATATCGGAATGGAGAGTTTTGAAGTAATAGGTGTAGGCTTGCGGGTTAACTAGAAAGACAGAACCGACTGAACTGCTCTGAGTATCTTCCCTGTTCAGTGCACGGTAAGTCCCGGCAATCCGGTATTCTTTGCCATCCAACGTGACACTACCTGTTATACTATCCCTTTGCAATTGTTCTTTAAACTGTTCACTTATATAAACAAAGCCTTGAGCATCCTTATCTACTAATTTTCCGGAGAACGGGATCTTGAAGAACTCAAAATAATGAGGCTCTGCTTGGATCATCATCACATTTCCTCTCGGCTTTCCGTCTTTCATATAGGTCATGTAAGTATAAACATCGGCATCGAAGGTATTGAAGGCGGATGTCCGATCGGTTATCTCGGACAAAGACTGGATATCCGAAAGAATGGCATCCATGTTTTTCTGCATGCATATGGTATTGACCGATATTGAAATCACCCGGTTCTCTTCTTCCGTGCTCAAAGGACGTACATTCCTTCAAACATCTCATTGAACAAAAGCGTTATGCCGAATACACCGCCTGTGAAAAGGATAGAGATCGCCAATTGTAGAGCAATCATGAAATTGCGGAACACGTGCCGCTTCTGTCTCTGCACGACCGAATGGAGGACACTCAACCGGCGTAACCGATAGATAGGATAAAGAATGGCGAGCATGCAGATCAACAACAAAGCGAGGTACAAACCTAACTGTGAACCATACAAGTCTACCAGGGAG
>ENA-OQIC01000054-OQIC01000054.1-human-gut-metagenome-genome-assembly--contig:-NODE-54-length-45402-cov-2.808504_pt1 | contig 45402 bp, 52 predicted proteins | sample MGYA00242572_ERZ504736 | MGnify/ENA primary metagenome ERZ504736 (study PRJEB26092, sample SAMD00036201) | human gut metagenome | host: Homo sapiens | study: EMG produced TPA metagenomics assembly of...
GGTAATGTAGGTAGGCTCGCCGGAGATAAGAAAACCTACTATTTGTTCCACCGGGTTATATCCCTTTTCCTGCAAAGCGTGATATACATCACGTAACACTTCACTGGCGGAAGGAACATCATTTACTTTCTGAAACATCATAGTTTCATCTGATACACTCATGCTAAAGCCTCCTTTATAGAGTGATTCGGCTTAACCGATTGGCTAAGCCCTCACCGACAGACTATTAATCTGGCATACTTCTATTTTACCATAGAAAGGATAGTTTCTTTACCTTTTTCTAAAGCATTTTGTAAGGCACTTGGATTTTTACCGCCCGCTTGTGCCATATCAGGGCGTCCGCCGCCGTTACCGCCGGCTGCCTGAGCCGTTGCTTTAACGATGTTACCGGCGTGGAACCCGGCTTTAACGGCATCTTTGGTAGCCATGCAGACAAAGTTAACTTTGTCGTCACCAGCCATCCCCAATAAAACGATACCGGAACCGATTTTATCGCGAACCATATCGGCCGTGCTGCGAAGTTCATCCATATCGGCTGCTTTTACATCGGCTACTACGGCTTTGAATTCACCGGCATCAAAAGCGGTGTTCAATACCGCATCAAGACCGCCGGACATCAATTCTTTACGAGCTGCTGCCAATTCGTGTTCCAATTGCTTCGTTTCTTCCACGAGCTGCTGTGCACGGGCTACGATATCTTCCGGTTTCGTTTTAAGAAGCGTTGCCACTTCGCGAAGTTCAGCCTGTTCTTTTTGAGCTAACTGCAACGCTGCTTCGCCGGTTACCGCTTCGATACGACGTACACCGGAGCCGATACCGCCTTCCGACAAGATACGGAATGTGCCGATTACAGCGGTGTTCACAACATGGGAACCACCGCAGAGTTCGATACTGAAATCAGGTACGGTAACTACGCGTACGCGGTCACCATATTTTTCACCGAAGAGTGCCATAGCGCCTAATTTTTTAGCTTCGTCCATGGACATTTCTTGGATGTTCAAGCTCACGGCTTTTAAGATTTCACCGTTTACCAAATCAGTAATTTGTTGCAATTCTTCAGCTGTTACCGGAGAGAAATGAGTAAAGTCAAAGCGCAAACGATCCGGCATAACTAAGGAACCGGCCTGATTTACGTGATTGCCCAATACTTGTTTCAAAGCGGCATGCAATAAATGGGTAGCCGTGTGGTTACGAGCCATGGCAAGGCGACGAGTGGTGTCCACTTCGAACTGAACCGTATCGCCTACCTGCAAATTACCTTCCACAATGGTACCTACATGGTAGGTTGTGCCTTCCGGTAATTTCTTGGTCGTATGAACTTCCATTTTACCCATAGGGCCTACGATAAAGCCTGTATCGCCTAACTGACCGCCCCCTTCAGCGTGGAACGGCGTAGTGCGTACGATGAGAGTGACTTCCATGCCGTCCGACGCACTGTCAAGGCGAGTAGCGCCTTCACCAAGCATAAGGACTTCAGAGGAAGTAGCGGATTCATCATCGGTCAACTTTTCATCGCGAAGGAAGGTAATGTCCGGAGTAGCCACTTTGGCATCTACGTCTTCACGAGCGCACGGGCACGAGCACGCTGTTCCGCCATAGCACTTTCAAAACCGGCCATATCGATGGTAAGGCCTGCTTCGCCGGCAATTTCTTCCGTAAGTTCCCAAGGGAATCCGTACGTATCATATAATTTGAATACTTCGGCACCGGGAACTTCCGTAGCTTTAGCTTCTTTTAATTCGTTAATCAAAGCACCGAGCATATCGAGGCCTTGTGCCAAAGTCTGGTTGAAACGATCTTCTTCATTGGCTACAACGCGTTTGATGAAGTCGTGTTTTTCAATAAGACCCGGTACGCCGGAGCCTAAAATGTCGATAACCACGTCCACCAAATCGGTCAAGAAACGACCTTCGATACCGAGTAAACGACCGTGACGTACGGCACGGCGCAAAATACGGCGCAATACATAACCGCGACCTTCATTGGACGGTAAAACGCCGTCGCTGATGAGTACGGTAATGGCGCGCGCATGGTCGCCGATAACTTTGAGGGATACGTCCGTATTGGCGTCGGTGTGATAGGTTACCTTAGCATTTCAGCCGCTTTTTCAATGATTGGGAAAAATAAATCCGTTTCAAAGTTGCTTTCTTTATTCTGTAATACGGATGCCAAACGTTCGAGACCGGCACCGGTATCAATATTTTTCTTTTCAAGCGGTACATATTCACCGTCAGCGGTACGGTTAAATTGAGTGAACACGAGGTTCCAAATTTCAAGATAACGATCGCAATCACAGCCCGGTGCACAATCCGGTTCACCGCAACCGCGAGATTCGCCGAGGTCGTAGAAAATTTCGCTGTCCGGACCGCAAGGACCTTCCCCGATTTCCCAGAAGTTATCTTCCAAGCGGGTAATGTGGTCTTCCGGCATACCTACTTCTTTATGCCAAATATCGTAAGCTTCCTGATCATCAGGATATACGGTTACATATAAACGATTTTTGTCGAGTTTAATAACTTCGGTCAAAAATTCCCAAGCCCAATGAATGGCGTCTTTTTGAAATAATCGCCGAACGAGAAGTTGCCGAGCATTTCAAAAGTATGATGACGCGCCGTGCGGCCTACGTTTTCAATATCGCCGGTACGAATACATTTCTGGCATGTGGTGACACGCGTACGAGGCGGTACCAATTTACCCGTAAAGAACGGTTTTAACGGTGCCATGCCGGCGCCGATTAATAACAACGAAGGATCGTTTTCCGGAATTAAGGAAAAACTGTCTAAGATTAAATGTTGTTTGCTTTCAAAAAATTTTAAATAAGCCTGACGCAGCTCATTACCCTTCATGAGTTTCAGCCTCCTAAATAAATATGAATTCTCTTTATTATAAGCCTTATTGTCTATGTTTGTCTATTTTTTAGTTATGCCTATTTTCGGTCGCGCGCCACCGTAACGGCAAAAGTTAAGGCGTAGCCCAGAATTGCCACCAGCACGATGGTCCCGCCCGGTGCCAAATCATATTCAAAAGCCCCCAAAAGTCCAAGGCTGACGCTGGCTAATGAATAAATTTCACTGATTATGAGCGTTTGGCCAAAACCACGACGCCATAAATGGGCAGCCGCTACCGGTACAATCATGAGTGCCCCGATAAGCAAAATCCCGACAATGGTCATCCCCATAACCACTACTAAGGCGGTCAAAATAGCGAAGAGCATATTGATGCGCCCAACGGCAATCCCCGCAGTCACGGCAATCTGTTCGTCAAAAGCGGTAAATAATAATTTCGAATACATAAAATATACGGTCAGAGCCACAACGACGGCCACCCCGGCAATTGTCATAATATCCGTATCCGTTACGGTCAAAATACTGCCGAACAGAAAGTTCAAAAGGCCCGTACTCGGCATTTTAGTCATAGTCGCAAAGATTACGGCCAAGGCCAAGCCGGTGTAAAAGAATAAGGCCAAAATCATGTCGGTATATTGGTTCTGACGACGGCGCACCAACTCAATACCGATAGCCGTAAGCACTGTTAATATAGCGGCGCCCAAAGGCGGATAAATGGATAATAACGAAGCCCCTGTAACGCCCGCAAAGGCTACGTGGCCGAGCCCTTCACTTAAGAGCGATTGTCGTTTAATAACGATAAAGGTGCCGATTAAAGGACACATTAAGGCTACAATTAAACCGGCCATAAAGGCTCGTTGCATAAATTCATAGGTAAATATATCCACGTTAACCTCCTATATGCCATGCGAGCGGCGTATTCTTATGGCTTTTCAAAAATCCTTGCTGTCGCCGTTATAACAAACGTGACGGTCGATACAAATTACCTGGTCAGCTTCCTTACAGGCATCCTCAATATCATGGGTAACCATAATAATCGTCATACCCTTGTCACATAAACTGCGCAAGAGCTGAAAAATATGAGCACTCACTTGAAAATCAATACCGCTGGTCGGTTCATCCAAAAGCAAGTATTTCGGATTTCGCGCCAAGGCCTGAGCAATCATGACGCGCTGCTGTTGGCCACCGCTCAAATCACCGATGCGGCGATGGGTAAATTCAGCCATCCCCACTTGAGCCAAGGCTTCATGAGCTTTGGCCTTCCGTTCCGCGCGGCCCATACCGCGAATACGTAAACCCAACTCCACAATTTCACCGCAAGTAGCCGGAAACTGAGCGGCATTTTTGTTATAAATCTGCGGCACCAAATGAAGGAGACCTTTTTGTTGTGCCTCGCTTACCGAATAACCGTCAATCGTAATTTGACCGCTTGCCGGTTTTAAAAGCCCCGCAATGAGGCGTAAAAAGGTTGTCTTCCCCGCCCCGTTAGGACCTACGATAACCGTAAAATCCCCTTCCGGAATCGTCAGCGACACTTCACTGATTACTGTGTCCTGCTCATAATTAAACTGTACCTTAGCGACAGTAATTTCTCCCATCCGCAAAACCTCACTTTATAGGCTAAAAGAGGAGGCATGGGCCTCCTCTTCAAAATATCTTAATTTGACATAATGCAATATTTCGCATTCACATAATGTAATGTTGTTCATTTACATTACGCGTTTGGCACCGATATAACGCTCGCCCCAATAACTGTCATTAACACTGGCTATGCTACGCCACTACTGGAAGTGGCACTGATAAATTTACCGTCGCCGATATAAATCCCCGAATGGGATACGCCCTCTTCATAGGTTTGGAAAACACTAAATCACCGGGCTGCAAATTATGCTTCCCGATTTCTGGCCTACCAAATATTGTTCATCCGCACTGCGCGGCAAATCAATCCCTGATTTGGCAAATACATAGCGCACATAGCCGGAGCAGTCAAAGCCCTGCGGGGTAGCGCCGCCGAATACATACGGCACACCGCGATAACGTTCCGCTTCAGTAATAATTTCACTGATAGACTTTGATACTTTACCGGTTTTAGTAAAAATAAAGTCCGGAGCGATTGGATCGAGAATACCGTTTGTCGGTGTCTTTGACTTTATCGTAGCGGTATTTTTCTTGGCTACCGCTTGTACTTTCGCATCGCCGTTTTTATTTGACTTGTTATTTTTTACCTTAGTCTTTTTAGTCGTTTTGGCAGCCGTTGTATCGGTTGCTGCTGCAGTCTTTTTCTGAACCGTAGCTTTACGACCGGCCGCCATTTCAGCGGCAATCTTATCATCAGACATACGGCCCAAACCGGCTACCACATGTTCATCAAGCTCTTTACCCATTAATTTCTTATAAGTAACAGCATCTAAAACACCGTTCACCGGTAAATTGTTATCTTTTTGATATAGGCGTACTGCCCATTTGGTATTGGCATCATACTCGCCATTGAGTCGTGCATTATATCCGGCTGCAATCAACTTCTTCTGAATAGCCGAAATGTCGCCGCCTTTAGCGCCATACGTATACCCGGCCGCACTGACAAATTGCGTGCTGACCATTAACATTACTGCCGCTGTGATGGCGACTTTTCTTTTAATTGATTTCATAGTACTATCCTCAAACTAGTCTCTGAGTACCCATACTTCAACAGGTTCTCCTTACGTCAAAACTGTCTTCTTATAATTATACCACAAATAGTTTGCAGATGACTATTAACTAGCCTTAGACAGCTATATTATTTACTCATTACACTTCGCTTAGGCGTATTATCAGCTTCATTTACTGTATTATACGCTTCCACTTACTGTATTATAAACCTCGTTTTGGTGCATTATTATGCCCTTGCGATTGATTGGCTTCGTCAATATTATAACCGCCGCGTATCCAATATAACGGTCGGTGCTTAACTTCTTCAAACACACGTCCCACATATTCACCGATAATACCGATACCGACGAGTTGCACACCACCTAAGAAGAAAATAGCAACGCCCAAAGTAGCCCAGCCGCTCACAGCGGAGTCGGTGAAGAAATGCACATATAGAATATGCAAATCATGAGCAAGCTCAATAAGCCGCAAATCAGACCGATATAAAAAGCGGCCCTTAGCGGTACTTTTGAGAAAGCCGCAATGCCGTCCAAGGCAAAGTGCAACATTTTGCGCACACTGAACTTGGATTGCCGGCAAAACGCGGTGGCGCCACAAAGTGGATTTCCGCTTGATTATAACCGATAGCACCAACGATGCCACGCAAAAAGCGACCGTGCTCACGGAAACGCAGCAAGGTATCCAAGGCGCGACGATTCATCAAACGGAAATCGGAGCCCCTTCTACGATTGGCACATTGGCATTATGTTCATTAATTTGTAATAATATTTTGATGTGAAAGATTTAGCCCAGCCCGCATCTTCCGTGGAATCACGAATGGTGCGCACTACATCGTGGCCTTCTTCCCAAAGTCGAACTAATTCCGGAATCAATTCCGGCGGATGCTGCATATCACCATCCATAGTAATGACCGCATCACCGGTGGAATAATCAAGTCCGCAGGTCAGCGCCAATTGATGGCCGAAATTACGGGCCAACAACAACACCTTAACATCTTTATCCTCAGCCGCAATATGGCTGAGCATAGTCGCCGAATCATCGGACGAACCATCATCGACGAAGATAATTTCCTGGTCGTAAGGTAGCGTGTTCAGCACTTTTTGACCGAGCTGTAGAATTTTTTTATATTTGCCTCTTCATTATATACGGGCACTACTACTGACAATAACATAGGCCGCCTCCGTTTCCTTAATTGCGACTTTATTTTACTAAATTTCAAGGCCCTTGGCAAATAAACAAAGTTTAAAATAAAAAGTTGAACCCCGCCGAAGCAGAGTTCAACTGACTTTCTGCAAAATCTGTTATGTAATCGACTCCACGTTAAACTTTCAATTCAAATTAAAAGCTTAAATCATATACCACATGACCGATTACATTTTTAATAGGCACAGGCCGATAAAGCGGCTGTCGCTGGAATGATTGCGATTATCCCCCATTACGAAGACATGACCTTCCGGTACAACGACCGGTGCCGTTTGGCTATATTGCATAGTCGGTTCTTTCGTATATGGTTCTTCCAATTCCTTGCCATTGCGCCATACATGGCCATCTTTAAACTCTAACGTATCGCCCGGCAAGCCAATCACACGTTTTACCCAAGCATCATGGCGTTCCGCATCTTTACTGAAAATAGAAACGTAGTTCGATACAACATCAGCCACATCATCTTTCCAGGTACGATCACGATTAACACGGCTGTCGATGATAACAATATCGCCGTATTGCGGCATATTGCATTGAATATGATCTAATTTAGATACAACCAGAAAATCACCGTTATGCAGTGTATCTTCCATGGATTCACCAGATACACGAGTAATCTGCCCCAAGAACAAATGAACTACAATCGCAATAGCGAGGGCAATAATAATCGCATATAACCACTCACCGATTTCATGTATAATCTGTTTTCCAATTGACTTTTCTTCTGCCATACAACCTTCCGGCTTCGTTACAACACCCTACTGTCAAGCCATATTGCTTAAAACTGTCAACCTCTATGTTGAAAGTTTCTTACCAAGACTCAACCATTGTTGCTAAAACCGGACTCCTTTCTTCAAAGAACCGTGCTGCTATTTAGTGAATCGTCTTCTTCCCGAACTGACCGCCAAATACATCATGCACGTCAGAAATAGTAATAAACGCATTTTCGTCATTTTCATATACCACGTCTTTCAACTTGGTGATTTCCAAACGCGTCACTACTGAGTATAGCACTTTTTTCGGTTGTTTTGAATAGCCACCTTCACCAAAAAGAACGGTTACGCCACGACCGAGTCGTTTCGTAAGCACTTCACTGATTTCATCCGGATAATCCGTAATAATCATAACGCCCTTGGATTCTTCAAGACCGGTGATGGTAATATCAATCATCTTATACGCAATAAAGTACGCAATAAGGGAATACATAGCACTGTTCCAGCTATATACGAAGCCTGCTGCCCCCAAAATGAATAAGTTTAAAAACATAACGATTTCGCCAACGGAGAAGCTGCTCTTTTTGTCAAAAATAATAGCCACAATTTCACTGCCATCCAAAGAACCGCCGTTACGAATAATCATGCCAACACCCAGACCAAGGATAATCCCGCCAAAAATCGAAGCCAGGAACGGGTCGATGGTCACCGGTGGTACATCATGCATGAATACGGAAAAAACAGAAATGCACATTACCGAGAATAAGGTGGCAATGGTAAAACTGCGCCCGATAAGGCGATAGCCTATATAGAGGAACGGTAAATTAAGAATAACTACGAAAACACTGAAAGATATGCCCGTAAGTTCCGTTGCCATCAAAGAAATACCGACTACACCACCGTCGATGATGCTGTTCGGTACGAGAAATACATCCAAACCGAAGGTATAAATCAAAGACCCTACAATCATCCAAAAGTAACGAATTGCATGATCCTTCCATGTTAATTTTTGTGAACGTTTAGCTGCTGCCATTGTCTATCCCCTTTCTTTCTTGCCCAAAATATATTGTTCACCGATTATCCACGCCGTAAAATCATCAACCGGCACCGGTGGATACAGCATGCCTTTCGGCACCAATCGTTTCAAACCGGTAGGCGGATGAAACTCAAAATAACGTTTACGCGCCACTTCCGTAGTATGTGCTTCTTCAGCGAGTGCTACCGGTAAATCTTGTGTTTTGCCTAAGGTTTCCAATATGTGAAATACAAATTTATGATTCGTCCCATTACCGCAAATTAATTCATTAATCGCTTTAAACTGTGTAAGAACGGATGTGAGTGATGTTTCAAGCTCCGCAGTCGGAACAATTGCTTTATATACCAATGTAGCGGTTGCTTTCGTCATGACCGCAACGCCACTTTTCTCGCGTCCCGGATCCACCGCCAACAGTAAAGGCGCCTTGGCGTCAACATTAGCCGCTTTATACAAAGCATCTGTGTCTAATTGCATCCCCAGCCTCCTTTACTATACTCGTGCCAACTATTCGGCACAACCATCGAACATATCCCTACCCTATTACCTAAAAATTTTCACAAAAAATGCTGTCGGTAGCTAAGCTATCGGCAGCATTCTATCTGTTCCGGCATAGTAATCAAATCGATACCTCAGTTTATAAGCAATACTCAGCTACATGCCCTACAAACATAGCTGCAACAGGTGAATTTACAATTTGCTTTTCAAACGAATCTTTTCGATATGTTTTATTATACCATATAAGTAACAAGGCTTAGTTACTAAATCTTATATAACCTATGCTTTTTTCACATAATTAAAATCATTGAATCTCAAATTACCGCAATTTAATCGTCATGACTATTTCATCGATATTAAATCATCACGCTAAAACTTACGATCCAGAAGTATTGGTGCGCACCGGATCAAGGCGCAATTCAATCTGAACCGGACCGGTCGTATAAGTATCTTCATTTACAATAGCTCTGATGCGAACAGGACCACTCAAGCGGCTCAATTGACGAATGGTATCAAATAATTCATCACCCGGTAAAGAGCCTACGTCGCCGGAAATCGGATCCGGCAAAATGCCTTTAGACTTTGCCTGGGCATTCACGTTTTTTAAGAAAGATAATACGGCAAACTGCGCATTGTCGCCCCCTTCAACTTCAGCGGACCAAATTACATCGCCCTTATCGTATATTTTCTGATACGGATACGCATGAATTTCAGCCAAAGCGGCTTCGCCGTAAATAATATTGGCCGCTGCGGTCACGCGAATCGTCATCGGTTCCGTAGCGCTGGCCACCTGTTTGGCTACTTCTTCCAAATTGTTGCGACTTACATAAATAACGGCACGGTTTTCATCAATTCCGAGACGGCGTAAAATCAAACCGTTGGTGTCATTCAAAATGCTCGTAATCGCCTTGGCGCTTTCATCTTCGGTTAAGCCCGGACGAACCAAGGCCCCACTTAATACTTCACCGACACGGAAAAGCACGGTGCCTTCACGAACATGGGTAATCCCTTCTTCCAACCGTTTCGTAGTTACCCGTAAATCTTCAATATGTTGTTCCAATTCGGTTCTGGTATTTTCCAATGTTTGAATATCTTTGGCCGATTGAGCCAAGCGTGCATCAGCCTGACGGTACGCTTCTTGAACGGAAACAAGCTCTTCACTCATAGCATTACGAGCAGCGCGAGCTTCCTCCAATTCCTCCTGTGTTGCTTGCACATCTTTACGCATCGTATTTAAAGCGACAGTCTTTTCGCTTAATTCTTTTTTGCCCGCTTCCAACTCTTGATTCTTAGCCGCTACATCGCTATTCAACTGATCCATTTCAGCTCGCAACTGCTCCATACCAAAAAGAGCGATACGAACATTTTCCGACGCAATGGCCAGCACCCCTAAGGTAAAGGCGGAAATTAAAATCCCCGTAACAATTGTCATAATAATGGATGTATGTTTAGGCCTGAGGCCAAAAATGGACATACGTCGCTTACCGATTTTAGTACCTAATTTATCGCCAATGAAAGCAATGGCGCCGCCCATGATAGCAATAATTAAAATAATATTTAAACCGACCAACATGTCGAGCGCACTCCTTTCCTCTTATAATCAAATTTACCAATTTATCACTAAAACATTTATGCGAGAGACTTATAATAAACCTTTATGCCAAGCGCGAGGTTTTTTATCGTCTTATTAACTCTGCTAATTGAAAACTGAAATATATAGTTTCCGTTTCTATTGTACTCTATTTTCAAGAAAAGAAAAAGTAAACTTCATGAAAAAATGACCTTGGCAAAACAAATACCAAGGTCATTATATCTATATTCAACATTTTATTGGAAAACTTTCTGAATCTATTGTAATAGATGCCTTCTGTTTTCGTTTTTCTTTTATTTAGATACTTTCCAGTTCAACCACAAACCGGCGATAATCCCCAAAGTATCAGGGATAGCAGCCGCTACAAGCGGTGGCAGCGCTCCCCCTTTACCAAGCGCACCGGTAAAGGTCATTACCCCGTAATACACGAAGATAATGATGACGCTGAGACCAAACCCGATGGACGAGCTGGAACGCTGTTTTTGAAGGCCCAACGGCGCCCCTACCAAGGCAAATACGAAGCTGGCAATAGGAATGGTAAAACGTTGATACATTTCCATTTCCCACTTGGTAGCCGTTACATAGCTCGCATTTAAGGCCTTAATTTGTTGACGCAGTTCTTTAATCGTCATTTCGTCAGGATCGCGTTGTTCCTGTGAAATCTGGTCCGGATCTTTAGCGATTGGCAATATCTGGTCTTTAAATCGCATCGTACGTTCTACACCATTGCCGTCGGCCGCCAAGTCATAGATAACACCGTTGTGCATTACCCAATACGTACCGTTCCAGGTTGCCGTATCGGCATGTTCAATCTGGGTTACTTCGCCATTGGTAAAAAGCTGAGCCGTAACACCGTTAATGAGTTTGGTTGTCGAATCATAACGCTTCGCATACATGAGGGTACTGATATTGTCCCCTTCCATAGTTTTCAAAACAATATGCTCCTGAGCCGGCGGCTCCGCCTGCTTCTTAATTTCATTACGAATAATGTTTTGATACGCATGGTTAGCGGCCGGTACTACATATTCATTGAACGCAATAGCGCCGATAGAAATGAAGAATGCCGCAATATACACCGGCATGGCCAAGCGCAAGAAACTCATGCCGCCGGCACGCATTACGATAATCTCACTGGTACCGCTCAAACGGCCAAAAGCCAACAGCGATGCCAAAAGTACGGCCATCGGGAATGTAAGTACCACAATGCTCGGCAAGGCTAAAATAAAGGCCCTGGTTACCGACCATAAGGACGCCCCGTATTCCGTAATATATTGAGCGATACGGAATAAAGTACCGGTCCCTACGAAAATACTGGTAAAGGCAAAAATACCGAAAAGAAAGGGGCCTATAAAACTTTTTAAAATATATTTATCTAATATTCGCATGTTTGTATATCACCAGCCCTACATATTAAAACTATCGCCTAAATAATGCTTACGAGCACCGGACTGTTGGCCACTTCATCAGCGGAACCTTCCAAGAGGATTTTACCATTGCTCAAAATATAAGCACGGTCAACGATACCTAAAGTTTCACGCACATTATGGTCCGTAATTAAGACGCCGATACCGCGTGCTTTTAGATGGCGAATGATAGATTGAATGTCGGCTACGGCAATAGGATCGACCCCGGCAAACGGTTCATCCAACAAAATAAACCGCGGTGCCAAGGCGATACAACGGGCAATTTCCACACGGCGTCGTTCACCCCCGGATAATTGCATCCCCGTGCGTTGGCGCACATGTTCAATATGGAATTCCTGCAATAACGCTTCTACGTTTCCTCAATCTCCGCCTTCGATTTAGTCGTTGTTTCCAACATGGCGCGGATATTGTCTTCCACGGAGAGTGACCGAAATACAGAAGCTTCCTGCGGCAAGTAACCGATGCCCTGATCGGCTCTTTTATACATAGGCATTCTGGTAATGTCTTTCTCACCGAGAGTAATTGTACCGCTATTTGGTTTTTCAATGCCAACAATCATGTAGAAGGTGGTTGTCTTACCGGCCCCGTTAGGCCCCAATAAGCCCACCACTTCGCCTTCTTCGACACGAACACTGACACCATCTACAACATTGCGCCCTTTATATGTTTTTACTAAATCTCGGGTTTCAATAAACATTCAAGTTACTCCTTACTGCTGCGGCGTGATGATCAACGTACTACGTCCACCTACAGTTTGTACCGAATTATCTTTCATTTCTAATTTTAATTCCGGCGCATTAAGCACATTACCGTTTTGTACGGCGTGAGCATTACCGGTTAAATACGCTACCCCATCATCCTGACCGGGCGTCTGGGTGTACACGGCATTATCTGCACTGGCATCCAAATTGTGCTTAGCACTGTGCAAGGTTACATTTCCTTGTGCAGTGGCACGAATTTCATTGAGCCATCCTTGTACATAATCACCGGTCAATACGGCATCATCCATAACGAGTTTAGCATTGCCGCGGGATGTACCGTATTCCGTTTTAGTATTGTATGTTACGGTATCACCGAAAACTTGTTTATTTTCTTTTTGCAAACGAACATTACCGGTTGCCTGAAGCTGTTCATTATTGGTACTGTGAAGCGTCTGCGCGGATAAGGATGTATCCGAACCAATCATGCTGACACCGCCGGACAAATCAGCTTCCTGTGTTTTTGTATTATACCAGCCGGTTTTACCGGTCATCGTCTTGTCTTCATTGATAATTACCACATTGCCATTGGCTCTGGCAATACCGCTGTTACCGTCATATTCCAAGGTATCGGCGGTAATGGACAAATTGGACTGAGCCGCCCAAACCGGTACCGCAAGGCCTGCCACAAGTGCAGTAACCGCCATTATTTTTGACAATTTCATCTGTCAAATCCTCCCATCACTTCTTAACTAATTTAGCATGACCCTTGGCCATGACTTTATTCAATACCGTATCGGCTTCCAATTGATCACCGGTCACTACAGCATCGCTGTTAGAGAATGTAAACGGTGTTTCAGAAGTCAATTTCTTCGTTTTATTATCAAAGGAAATAGATTCGGTAGTAAGTTCCACATCGGCACCATTAGTACCCTTTACACCACCGGCCAATTGCATTTTATTATGGTCCCCCGACATGTAACCGCGCGGTGCCGTTACAACGAGTGTTTTATCACCATCATAAAATGTTCCCTTCATATTTGTCAGGTAAATCTCCTTAGTCTTCGGATTCACTTTAATCTGTTCCGCCGAAACGGACCAAGCAGTTTTACCGTTTTGTTCTTCTGTGATGGTCGATCCGTCAAATGTCACTAGATTCCCCGTCGGTTGCGTCGGATCCGTTTTCGTTTCCGCCTCACCGCTTAGTAATATCCAGATAAACACCCCTACCAGTGCAAGTACGATGGCTATGACTAAAATCGTCTTCTTATTTTTTAGCATGAACTGCGTCCCTCACCTTCAGTTTTGCCTCAATATCCACTATTTCATTTAGTTTAGTATTCCAACGATGCTGGAACCATAACCATTCGGTAGGATGCTGTCTGATAAAATCTTCCGTAACCCGTACGGTGGCTTCCGTCAAGCGGTAAATATCTTCTTCTTCATTCCCCGTATCTTCATAGTAAAGCGGCGGCAGTATTTCCACTACATGGCCTACCCCATCCGGCTTACGGTGCGTAAATACAGGTACTACGGGGGCTTTAAATTTCTGGGCAAAGGTTGCCGGACCTGTTACAGCCGATGATTCCTGTCCCAAAAATTCAACCGGTAATCCCTGAATATAACCATCCTGGTCCGCCAAGAAACCTAAGAGTTTCTTTTGTTTCATCGCTTTTACGGCACGAATCATTTCGGAACCGCCGCGAGCAAATACTTCAAGCCCTACCATTTCACGATATTCATTAAGCAATCGTGTAACTTGTGCATTTGGCTGTTTCTTAACAATGGTTGTGGACGGATAACCGCTGGCAGCCAACGCTGCGCCCATCCATTCCCAGTTGCCTACATGGGCCGTCAAAATAACAACGCCTCGTTTCTCGGCCAATGCTTTATCTAAATATTCCATACCGTGCATTTCTACATGCTCGGCAATAAATTCCTTCGTTAAGTTTGGCATATATAAAATTTCCAGTGCGGAACGGCCCAAATTCTTAAATAATTCACAGAGAATTTGTTCCGCTTCTTTTTCTGAAACATTCATGCCCTTCATGACATTATAAATGCCACGTTTAATTTGTTTTTTAGCAAACAGCGAGTATAAAGGGCCTAAGCCTGCCCCTATACAAAGTATCGTGCGATACGACAACTTACAAGTCAATGCGCTTAAGCCTTTTAACAGTTTATATTGCCATTCATTTGACATACCGTACGTACCTCCTTTCGCTATTGACCTTGACTATATATTTCATTCTTATAATCTTCAACCAATTCGTCCCAACGACCTGATTCTTTAAAAATATGCTCAATGGCTTCACGAATGGCCCCATGACCGCCCGCTTTAGAAGCCGTAAACTTAGCAATCGCTTTTACTTCCGCTACACCGTTAGCCGGTGCCATGGGATACCCTACCGTGGTAAGAGCTCCCAAATCATTTAAATCATCGCCCATATAGGCCATTTCAGCCGTAGAGATACCTAACCCTTCGGCCAGTTCTTTAATGGCCGCCGTCTTATTATGGCAGGCCATACGAACAAAATCGAACTTTAATTCTTCAGTGCGGCGCTCTACCATCTTGGAGTAGCGCCCCGTAATAACGGCCAACTTCAAGCCGCCGCGACGGGCTAAGGCAAGGCCCAGTCCGTCCTGTGCATTGAACACTTTTATTTCATCACCGGTGGCGGTATAAATGATACCGCCTTCGGTCATGACGCCGTCCACATCTAAGATCAAACAGCGCACTTTCATTATACAATACCTCGACGCAATAAGTCTGTAATATGTACAATTCCCAAACATTCTTTCTTATCATTAACTACCGGCAACACCGTGATTGGGCGCGGTTGATTTTTTTCCATCAAATGGAGTGCTTCGGCAGCCAGTTTATCTTTCGTAATCGTGCGCGGCATGGCCGTCATCATGTCTTCTACGGGCCATTCCAAGAAATTACTGCCCGCATCGAGACCACGTCGAATGTCGCCGTCCGTAACGAGACCGATTAAGTGACCTTCTTCATCGACCACATTGGTAGCGCCAAGACCTTTTTCCGTCATTACGAATAAAGCATCGCGCACACTGGCCCCTTTATGAACCACCGGATTATCTTCACCGCTGTGCATAATATTTTCAACCGTTAAGAGTAATTTGCGTCCCAAAGATCCGCCCGGATGGAAAATGGCAAAGTTTTCCGGTGTAAATTTATGACGATCCAACAAACATACCGCCAAGGCGTCGCCTAAAGCGAGGGCTACCGTCGTACTGGTAGTCGGTGCCAACCCCAAAGGGCAAGCTTCTTTTTCTACTTCAACCAACAATACGATATCCGAATTCTTGGCTAAGGTCGAATTATGTTTCCCTACTACACTGATTAACTTCGCCCCGATACGACGTAATGAAGGCAATAAACTAATCACTTCACCGGTTTCACCGCTATTGGAAAAGGCCAGCACGATGTCTTCCGACGTAACCATACCAAGGTCTCCGTGCACACCTTCACCGGGATGTAAAAATAACGCCGGCGTGCCCGTAGAGGCCAAAGTAGCCGCTACTTTACGGGCAATGTGACCGGATTTACCCATACCCGTACAAACCACGCGACCATGGGAATTTAAAATCATATTCACCGCATCGATGAAATTACCGTCTAAAGTTGTGATTAATTTTTCAATGGCTTGAGCTTCTTCATGAAGCACTTGAGCCGCTTGCTCCAAAACGTTCATGGATGTTCCATCCCCTCTATTCGTATTCTTCAATTAGCCTTTAACAATTTTGTCAATGGCTACTAAATCACGTAACATTGCTTCCAAATCGTCCAAACGAACCATGTTAGGGCCATCGGACAAAGCCTCTTCCGGATTATCATGAACTTCCATGAAGAAACCGTCACGCCGGCGCCGGCAGCGGCTCTCGCCAAGTTAGGCACGAACTCACGCTGACCGGAGGAACTGGTGCCCGCACCGCCCGGTAACTGCACGCTGTGCGTAGCATCGAAAACTACCGGATAACCGAAGCTGCGCATGATTGGGAAGGAGCGCATATCCACTACCAAGTTATTGTAACCAAAGCTGGCACCGCGTTCCGTTAAGAACAAGTTAGGATTACCTGCTTCTTCTACTTTTTAACAACATTGCTCATATCCTTCGGCGCCAAGAACTGACCTTTTTTGATGCTGATAGCTTTACCGGTTTTAGCCGCGCCGTATACGAGATCGGTCTGACGGCATAAGAACGCCGGAATCTGCAATACGTCGAGTACTTCAGCGGCCGGTTCAATCTGTTCAATGGAATGGATATCGCTGATAACCGGAACCTGTAATTCTTTTTTAATATGAGCTAAAATTTTAAGACCTTCTACAAGACCGGGTCCGCGGAAAGAATTAAAGCTGGAACGATTGGCTTTATCGAAGGAAGCCTTAAAGATATAAGGAATGCCTACGCGTTCACAGATTTCTTTGGCACGACGACCAATATTGAGCGTGCGTTCCGGATCTTCAATTACACAAGGACCGGCCATTAGGAAAAGACCTTTACCACCACCAAGGGTTAAGTTGCCTACTTTAACTTCTTTCATGAATATCTCCTTATATAATACACTTCAAATTTAAAATTTTTATGGAAAAACCGATATATTTGCTCTTACAAGCCCTGTTTTTTAAAAATTTCATTAACAGCAGCCAAATCTTCCGGCGTATCGACACCGATAAACGAGCTCGGTTTTTATAACTTGAATAGCAATGCCATTTTCTAAAGCACGCAGTTGCTCCAATGACTCTGTAAGTTCTGCAGGCGTTGGCTCCATCTTCGCGAATTCCAGGAGAAAATCTCGGGTATACGCATAAATGCCGATATGCTTTAACGGTGCATTCACAAACGCATTGCGCGGGTAAGGAATCAACGAGCGGGAAAAATACATAGCCTGGCCTTTTAAATTACAAATAACCTTTACGGCTGACGGCTCATTATATTCTGCTTCCCCTAAAGGAGCGCCTACGGTCGCCATTTTAAGCTCACCGTCATGACGGAATAAATCTCCCAAACTATCGATTAAATCCGGCGCAATCAAAGGTTCATCGCCCTGAACATTGATAATTACATCAATATCGGGTCTCGCTTCAGCACTTCCGCCAAGCGATCGGTACCGGTCAAATGATTGGCCTTCGTCATAATAGCCGTGCCGCCAAAGCCCGCAACAGCATCAAATACACGCTGATCGTCCGTAGCCACAATGACTTCATCAGGCACTGCAGCCTTCGATACTTGCTCATAGACGCGCTGAATCATCGGTTTGCCCGCAATATCCGCCAATGGCTTACCGGGTAAACGGGTCGACGCATATCGTGCGGGAATGACACAAGCTATTTTCATAAAGTATCCTTCTTTCCTACGCCTTTAATACAGGCCTTAAACTCTTCTTCCCCTTTGATAAATTCAATACCGATAGGGATTACATATACAGGTATCTTCAAATCATGTACGGCTTGCATTTGACTTAATTTAACCGCATCTTTTTCGGTCGTCACAATGGCTGTAGCACCTTTGGCAAAAGCGGTACACCACATTTTAACCACATCATCGGTAGTATATTCATGATGATCGCCAAAGTCCAAACTGTCAATGACTTCATAGCCAAGACTGTTTACAGTGTGCTGAAATGATTCGGGCCGACCGATACCGCTCACCGTTAAAAACTTGTGAGACACTACGAGTGAAGCTTGCGCTTCTTCATTGCGCTCCCAAGAATCCAAAGTTTGCATGCCCAACGGCTTATGAATGGTTTCAACAATCGGAATGTTCGGTGCCAACTGCCCGAGGCGATGTTTAATACCGAATAGAATATCTGCCGGTACCTGATCCGTCTTAGTCAAAACGAATACATCGGCACGACGCAAACCGTCCAACGGTTCCCGTAAAAGACCGCGCGGTAATACGTGGTCATAGCCGAACGGATTAGCCGCATCAATGAGCACGATATCTAAATCACGAGCCAACTTGCGATGCTGAAAACCATCATCTAATACAAGTATATCACTACCGAGCGTTGCTGTCGCTACTTGGGCAGACGCTGCACGCTCACGACCGATAACCACACTGGTATGTCCCAGCCCTTTACCTAAGAGCCAAGCTTCATCACCACTCACGGCAGGGGTAACTTCCAAGCGACCGCAGCGCGATACAATGATTGTATCCTGATTATCCTCGGCCCGATAGCCTCGACTCAGTACAGCCGGTGCCATATTAAGCGATTCTAAATATTGGCAAATATAGCGCACCATCGGTGTCTTACCGGTACCGCCGGCCGTAATATTGCCAACGCTGATTACCGGCACGCTAGCCCTGGTAACGCCTTGGAGCTTATCAAATTTCTGATTGCGATAGGTCGCCCCTTGCGCATATACCATACTTAACAAACCGAGGCCGCCTCTGGCAACGTCTGCCAACGGCCCTTTTGCCCGACCGCTCACCAACTTTTTAAACAGTTGTTCCCCTTTCATGAGCTCTTACCTCCTTTGCCGTAACTTTACAATTTAGTCCAAGTTACGGAATGATGTGATAGTTTTCAAATAATTTACGTAACTCTTCCGTATTGCGCTGGGTGGCACCGCGGTTTTCATAAACAATCTCCAAACAGTTCCGCCCCATGCTTCGCGACGTTCCTTATGGCGGCAAAGTTCGAGCATCGTATCGGTCAATTCTTTGCCATCTTTAACCATAAGACATGCATCTCTTGAGCTTAAGAGTGAGTAAATTTCTTTAAAGTTAAACATATGCGGCCCTACCAAAATCGGTTTGCCGTGAGCCGCCGGTTCTAAAATGTTATGACCCCCGGTGCGAACTAAGGAACCGCCTACAAATATAATATCACCTAAGCTGTAAAGCCTACCCAATTCACCGATTGTATCGAGTACCACCACCGGCGTTTTCTCATGAACCGGTCCGGTCATGACACTGCGACAAATCGCCTTGAGACCATACTTTTCAGCTAAACTTTTGACGTCATTGCCGCGCATAATTTCACGAGGCGCAATGAGTAAACGAGCTTCCGGATATACCTTTAAAATCTCATTAAAGGCCGTCAAAACAGCATCTTCCTCACCGCGATGCGTACTGCCGGCTACGATAATCGGATGGTTACGGCCAAAGCCGAATTCATCTTGGAGGTTCTTTTTCTCTTCGTCTGTCACCTGAGCATATGTCTGGTCGTACTTCGTATTACCGGTTACGGTAATGCGATCTTTGGCGGCGCCGAGATATTCGATATATTCCGCATCCAATTTAGACTGCATGCAGAAGTATTGAATGGACGCCAGCATTTCTTTCGTAAAGGAACGAATCATCCAGTACCGCTTCATACTGCGATCGCTGATGCGACCGTTTACCATCATAACCGGAATTTTTTCATCTTCCGCAATGCGCAAGAAGTTCGGCCAGATTTCCGTTTCTACGAGTAAAATCGTAATCGGTTTAATGATATCCAAAATACGACGCGTCAAAAACGGCAAATCCAGCGGAAAGAAAATAATCCCTTCCGCTTCCGGAATGATGCGATGTGCCATAGCATGGCCGGTGGCGGTAACCACCGATACGACTACGACTGCTTCCGGAAATTTCTTTTTAATATCTTTTACAATGGGACTGGTTGCCACAATTTCACCTACCGATGCGGCATGCACCCAAATAGCACGACGGCCTTCGATTTTGCGCATCAATGAATCGGGCATAAAACCGGCACTCTGCCGAATACGCTCATAGAAACCTTCTTCAAACGCCAGTCGATAGAGGATGACCGGTATCAAACCAATCCAATATATAATTAGTAATACGTTGTATACCCAATACATCCTTACTGTCCTTTACTTGCAAATTGCACGGAATATAAATGTTGATAGAGACCATTTTGAGCGAGGAGCTCTTCATGGGTTCCCACTTCTTCAATATGTCCCTGACGCAATACAATAATCTGATCCGCATTCTTGATGGTGCTGAGACGATGAGCAATAACGAACGCCGTACGGCCTTTCATCAATCGTTCCAACGCTTCCTGCACGATTTTTTCACTTTCCGTATCAAGAGCAGATGTAGCTTCGTCCAAAATCAAGATTTTCGGATTTTTCAAAATAGCTCGGGCAATGGCAATTCGTTGACGCTGACCGCCGGATAAGGAGCTGCCCCGCTCCCCTACCAAAGTGTCAAAACCGTGCGGTAATTTTTCGATAAATTCGAGGGCGTTAGCCGCTTTCGCTGCGGCATACACTTCCTCTTCCGTACCGTCTAAACGACCGTATAAGATATTATCGCGAATTGTGGCGTTAAATAACATCGTTCCTGCGGCACCAAGCTACCTGTTCACGCAAGGAGTTAAAGGTTACGTCGCGCACATCCACACCGTCAATGCGAAGTGCCCCCGCGGTTACATCATAAAAACGCGGCAACAAATTGGCAATGGTCGTCTTGCCGGCGCCGGATGGGCCTACAATGGCAACAACACGACCGGCCGGTACGGTGATGGATACATCCGTTAAAGCCGGTTTTTCACCGTCATAAGAGAATGACACGTGGTCAAATTCAACTTGACCGGCGAGTTCCGGTAAGGCAATCGCATTCGGCTTTTCCTTAACCTGTGGCTCGGTGTCCAAAATTTCGAAAACACGGTCGCCTGCAGCCATGGCTTTTTGAATATTGCCGTATACTTGGCTGAGACGTTTTACCGGATTCGACAAGTTAATCGCGTAGATTAAGAAAGCGATTAACGAACCGGCGGAAATAGCGCCTGTTACTACATTATAACCGCCATACCAGAGAATGACCGTTACCGCAATGGCAGCGGAAAATTCAACGAGCGGGCTCAATAAGGCGGATAACTTAGTGGCTTTCATAGCGGCCAAAAAGTTACGCTTATTTTCCTTCTCAAAACGCACGACTTCATAATCTTCACGAGCAAAGGAGCGAACTACGCGAATACCGGAAATGACTTCCTGCAAAAGGGATGTAATATCCGCAATACGGCCCTGCACATCATGACCGGCCAAGCGAAGGCGCTTACCGAAAACATTGATAAGGCCAAGCACGACCGGTACGATAATGAAGGTTACCAAGGTTAACTTCCAATCTATAAGAATCATAGAAACCAAGGACCCGATTAAGGTAACCCCTTCCGTGATGAAAGAAATCAAATTATCGACGATGGCCGTCTGCAAAGCACCAACGTCATTGGTTAAATTACTCATGACTACGCCCGTTTTACGGCGATCAAAATAAGCCTGATCGAGGCGCTGTAACTTTTTAAACAAGGCTTCACGAATATCGATGATAACTCGTTGTCCTACATAACTCATGGTATAGGTCTGACCGTAAGTGGCAAAACCGCGCACCAGAAAGACCAACAAAATGGCAACCACGATGAGATTTAACATCTGCATATCTTTCGCCTGCAGCACATCATCCACTACATTTTTGATGAGCCAAGGCACCACTAAATAAGCGGCTGCCGCTATAATCATACAAATTAAACCGAAAATCAAACGTCCGATATACGGTTTAATATATACTAATAATCGTTTATAACTTCCCATTCATATCCTCCGGAACCATTAATTTGCATCACCAGGGGTACTCTCATCGACACTGACCTTCGCATGGTCAATATCGCCGTCGGGTGCGCTAATATTGGCACTGTCAGTGTCGCCGTAATTTGAGCTGTTAGCAGCGCCGGCCACATTAGCTACCACTTGAGCTACACGCTTAACCGCACCTTCACCGCCTAAGGCTTCTTTAACGGCATGCAAATCATCAATCATGGTATTTCGTCTAACTGAATCCTCCAATAAAGAGGTCAATTCCTTAGCAATATTCACAGGAGTTACCTGCCCTTGCAATAATTCGGGAATCACTTCGCGCCCCGCCACAATATTCGGCAAGCCCACATGGGTTAAATTCACCAATAGTTTGCCTAACATAAAGGTAACCGGCGACAGACGGTACAATAAAATTGTGGGTAAACCCATCAACGCAGTCTCCAGCGTGGCCGTTCCTGATGCAGCGAGACACACATCACAGCTTTGCATTAAATCATAGGTATGGTCTTCTGTAATTGTAACGGGCACCTTATAGTTAGTAACAATAGCTTCTAATTCTTCTTTATCAATCGTATGCGCTCGCGGCAAGTAAAAAGCCAAATTGCTATGTTTTTGCATGACAATTTCCGCCCCTTTAAGCATACGGTCGAGGAGTCCCAACACTTCCTGCTTACGGCTTCCGGGCATGAGCAACACCCGCTTAGTGTCAGGATCCATATGGAAACAGGTCATCGCTTCAGCCTTCGTCATAGTCGGTTTCACAATATCCACCAACGGATTGCCCACAAATTCCACATCTACGCCGAATTCACGATACGCCGCCGCTTCAAAAGGAAATATGGACGCCACTTTGGTCACCGTCTTGGCAATATCCTTGCCGCGACTGCGATGCCAGGCCCATATAGTAGGGGCAATATAATAGACAACGGGAATCCCCAGGTCATGAGCGACTTTAGCCAGTTTCATATTAAAGCCGGGATAATCGACACAAACCAAAACATCCGGCTTTTCCCGCATCATAATATCTTTTAAATAGGCTCTCAGTTTGAAAAAAGAAGGCAATGCCTTAACAATTTCCACGATGCCGATGTAGCCGAGCTGTTTAATATCGTACACAATATTACGCCCGCAGCAGCCATGCGCGAACCGCCCATGCCAAGCATGGTTACCTCGGGATATAAGGTTTTTAACGCGCCGGCAACACTGGCGCATGCGTATCGCCCGATGCTTCTCCGGCGGAAAACATGACTTTCATCAGAACCTCCAAGATAGTAATTACGCTTTATCAAAATGTACTTCAAAGGCTTTTGCCCTATGAAATGCAACCCATTCTTTATCAGAATTATTCTTCTTCCGGACCGTCAACGGCACAGATAATAAGGCCTTTTTCGTTAGCCAATTTAATAACTTCGGCCTGCTCTACAAAGATAGTACGCTCCGCTTCCATAGCAAGAATTTTGCAATCACTATCCAGCATAGATTGAATCGTTGTAAGGCCCACAGCGGGCACGTCAAAACGCACATCCTGTCGTGGTTTGGCTGTTTTAACCACAACCGCATTGCCACGCCCTAAAGCACCGCCGCGCTTAATGCATGCATCGGTCCCTTCAATCGCTTCAATGGCCATAACAGCCATATCTTTGACCACAACGGTTTGACCGATGTCGAGTCCGCCCATTTGTTTGGCCACATCAAAACCGAAGAGGATATCGGCCATTTGTTCTTTGGACGGTTTAGCCTTCGTCAAGACACCCGCCTTAGGCATAAGAGGTTTCATATAAACGGTTTGGTCCACCACCTGAATACCTTCTTTAGCCAGTTCCTCCACGATAGTCAGCATAATCGTGTCATCCTTGCGATTGCGAAGTTTAGTGAGTAACTTAATGGTCCGCAAATCAGGCATAACCAACCCTTTAAATAAAATCTCTTTGGTTACTTTGCCGAGCATGGTCACTTCCGTGATGCCTTCTTTATGAAGTGTTTTAAAAATTTTATCTATCTTTGCCACATTGATTTCATAGAATGCATCAGCTTCCGCTTTTAGCTCAGGTTCCGTGTCGGGAATAACAGCAATAACGACTACTTCATAGCCTTCCGATTGCGCTGCTCGTAAAAATTCCACCGGCAATTTACCTACGCCGGCCAGTAATCCGACTTTTGCCATCGTTTCCTCCCAGTTCTTTGTATTTAAAGACATAATATATAATATTATATCAAATTTTACCTCATTTTTGAACAAAAAGAGCCTTCCCTTTCAGGGTCAAACCACTCTTTTGACCCGTCAAGGCAAGACTCTTACTTTTTAATCGCGGCGAAGACGCATAATGCCACGGTCTGCATTGCGCAAGAAACGCAATAAGTTCTCAATTTCTACGGAAGAGTTTAATTGCATTTCCATTTCTTCAATCGCTCTGGATAAGCTAAAACCGGAGCGATAAATGATGCGGAATGCCTGTTTCAAATCATGGCGTACTTCTTCAGAAATTCCGGCACGGGATAAACCTACGGAATTAAGGCCGATTACACGAGCCGGCTGGCCGTCGGCAATTACGTAAGGCGGAATATCCTGCACTACTTTAGCCATACCGCCGACCATGGCGTTACGACCGATTTTTACAAACTGATGAATGCCCGCAATACCGCCGATAACTACTCGATCTTCGACGATAACATGACCGGCGAGACCGGCACAGTTACTCATAATTACATTGTTGCCTACGATGCAGTTATGGGCAACATGAGTGCATGCCTGGAATAGGCAGTTATTGCCTATGCGAGTTTCTTCACCTTCACCGGTAGCACGACTGATGGTAACGCATTCACGAATGACTGTTTCATCACCAATATTGCAAAAGCTCTTTTCACCTTTAAACTTTAGATCTTGAGGTTCTAACCCTACAGCCGACCCCGGGTAAAGTTCACAACGTTGTCCAATGGTAGTCCAACCGCCTACGACTACATTGGCACCGATTTTGGTTCCGTCTCCGATGGATACATTTTCACCGATTACGGCACCGGGCGATAATTACCCCTTGGCCAATCTTAGCGTCCGGATGTACCACCGCGGTGCTATGTATATTAGAGGTAGCATTCTCCATGCCTACTACTATCATCTATGTCACTCCTTGCTCTGTTGAGATTGCGACTATTACGCTAAATGTTGCTTTATTAATAACATAATCGTAATAAACTTAAATTAGTGAACTTTCATTTTAGAAAGTTTTACAATCAGGAACAGAGAAATTTTATAATAATTATGAGAAAATATGCTTTTATCACATTTTATCTCGAGTTTTTAAAGTTTTACTTCTTTACAAGTGCAAACATGTACTCGCCACTGGCTACCAATTTATCGCCAACGTAGGCTCTGCCTTCTACCTTACCCATCATGCCTTTAATTTTTACAACATCCGCTTCCATGCGAACTTGGTCGCCCGGTTTTACAGGATGACGGAAACGTACTTTATCAATGCCTGTAAACATAGGTGTAAGACCACGGTTTTCTTCCGGATACAGAAGGGCAATGCCGCCAACTTGAGCGATCGCTTCCGTTAACAATACGCCGGGCATTACCGGGTTCCCGGGAAATGACCTTGGAAGAACAATTCATTCATTGTAGCATTTTTAATGCCTACGGCACGCTTCATAGGTTCCAATTCAATAATACGATCAACCAATAATAGTGGGTATCGATGCGGTAAAATTTCCATAATGTCTTCAACTGTAAGAATCATCTTAATCCTCCTTCATTTCTTGCAAAATTTCACGGGCCAAACGGGAATTCAATTCATGACTGGACTTCAACGCAATAATATGTCCCTTAATCGGTCCGAGGAGGAATAAATCCCCAAGAATGTCCAATATTTTGTGTCGAACCAATTCATCATCAAAACGCGGCACCGATAAACATTTGGTATCATCATAAACCAAAACATTATCCACATTGCCGCCCTTAGCGAGTCCCATTGCTTGCAACTGTTTTAATTCACTCATAAAACCGATAGTTCGCGCCGGTGAGATTTCACTGACAAACACGTCAGAATTTATGTCAATATCCACCTGTTGTGTCCCCAGTAGCGGATGATTGTTGACCGAAGTAAAAGTTACACGTAAACCATCATAAGGTACGATTAAAATATAACGATCGCCGTCATATACAGTATGAGCCTGTTTTACTGCATATACCTTACGCTCCGCAGCCAATTCTTTAACCCCTGCGGTTTGCATCAAATCTACAAACACAGCTGCACTGCCGTCACCAATCGGTGGTTCCGGCGAATTCAATTCTACATAGCAATTATCTATGCCCAATCCATAAAAAGCCGCCAATAAATGTTCTACCGTAAATACTTTGGCTTCACCCGATTCCAAGGTGGTAGCCCGGTTTGTATTGGTAACATTGGCCGGAGTTGCTTTAACTGAAGGATTCCCCGGTAAATCAGTGCGCACAAACACAATCCCTGTATCAGCTGTTGCCGGACGTAATGTCATGGTCACCGGCAGACCGCTATGGAGTCCTGTGCCTTCATAGGCAATTTCTTTAACGAGGGTCTTTTGCTTAAGTACCATCAGACTCCTCCTTTCCTTGTCATAACCTGGGAACGATAAGAGTGACCCTACTATTCGATTGCACATACATTGCGAAAGGTCACTCTTCAATACACTGTCTTTTATTATATACTATTCTCAAAAGACATGGCAAGTATGGTCTCAGTCCTTCATTGGATCCGGTGGTACTTCCATTTTACCTGCATAATAACGGCGTGTCCACTTCCAACGATTGTGAAGCCAGAACCAGTCTTCCGGATAGCGTCTGATATAGTCTTCAATCCATTCATTTAAACGAGTCAACGTAACTGCGGTGTCTCGTTTTTTGTCATCCGTATGCTCCGCATAGAACGGCGGATGGGCGGTAACGATGTATTTTTCTTCAAATTCATCGTAGCGAATGGTTACCGGTATAATCGGAACATCTTGCATACGACCCATTACGGCCGGTCCTACCGGGGTCAAGGTTTCATAGCCGAAGAACGGCACCAATTGCCCTTGGGCAGCCGGATCCTGGTCCATAATAAGACCAATCATAGAGCCTTTTTGAAGCTCTCTGATCATTTCGCGTACACCGGTTTTATACGTCACATGCTGATGCATGAGCGCTCTATATTCATTGATAAATTTATCGGCGTCCCCATTTTGTCTCATGGCAACCGATATTAACGGATAGCCTTCGGATGCTAAAATACCGCCCAGAAGTTCCCAGTTGCTGCTGTGAATCGCCATGAGCACAGCTCCCTTACCGCCTTCTTGGGCATCATCCAAATATTCACGGTCAACCCATTCGAACATTTCTTTATATTTGCCATCCTTAATTTCCGGATAACGCAATACATCGATAATCATACGTCCGAAGCGGGTTGTACTCTTTTTAGCTATTCGTCTTGCTTCTTTAGGATCGTCTGTAATATTGCAGAATAAAATCTGCCCTATAGCCAATTTGCGGCGTTCGGCGGTAAAAACAGCCAAAAAATCTCGCCCAGCAAATAGCCGATACCATATTGTATACTATGAGGCATCATACAGATAAAAGCACTAAAGAGCTTCATAAACCTATACATATACTCTCCTATTTCGCCGCCAATTCTTCTTTTAAGGCAGCCAGTTCTTTTTCTAAACGCTTAATTGTTTTGGCCATATCCGGCAAACGATTTTCATAAGCAGCCAATTTAAGCCATTCCTTATGAGGTCGATGCGGATAGCGGCATAGGTCCCATTGGCCGAAACATTACCGACAATGCCTGTCTTCCCTGCAAAGGTAACATTGTCACCGATGGTGATGTGACCGGTACAACCGGTCTGACCGGCAAAAATTACATGATTGCCGCATTTAGTACTGCCTGCAATCCCAACCTGCGCAATGAGGAAGCAATCTTCACCGATTTCAACATTGTGCCCTAAATGCACCAAATTGTCAATCTTAGTGCCTCTTCTTACCAAGGTGGAACCCATAGTTGCATTATCAATACAGGAACAAGAGCCTACTTCCACATCATCTTCAAGGATTACATTGCCAACTTGCGGGATATGCGTATGTTTCCCCGCTTCGGTAGCAAAACCGAAGCCTTCACCGCCAATAACGGCTTTAGCTCTAAGAATTACGCGTTTACCTAAAATACAATTTTCATGAACAATGGCACCGCTGTATAAAGTAGAGTCGTCGCCAATGCGTACATTATGACCTACGTAAACATAAGGATGTAATACTACATTGTCACCGATAACCGCATTATCATAAATAATGCAGTATGGTCCTACCGTAACATTCTTGCCTAATGTTACATTGTTGCCGATAATCGCTGTTTCATGAATACCGGTAGGAAATACTACCGGCGGATGGAAAATCTGTAAAATCTGTGCAAAAGCGGCCTTAGCATTATGAACTACAATTTGAGGAATGCTCACATCGGCCAACGGTGCTTCTACAATGACAGCGCCTGCTTTACTTTGCCCTACATGTTCACAATATTCACCTATGGCAAATGAAATTGCCTGCGGTGCCGCTTGATCGAGACCACGGGTTTCCGTAATCTCAACGCTGCCGTCACCTACTACTTTACCTTCTACACTCTTTGCCAGTTCCTCAACTGTATACTTCACCGTGAAAGTCTCCTCTCGCTGATCGAATTAATCGTTATTATTTGTTACTTTCAGTGCTGCCGGATGTTGCTGTGCTCTGTGCGTTAGCGTCACCACTCGCTGCCTGATTGGCATTGGCATCGCTTGCATTAGCCGCTTTACCCATTTTGTTCAATACTTCTTCAGTCAAATCAACGCCACCGCTGATTAAAGCATTCTTTTCAACTACGGCAGTAATATTTTTTTCTTTCGCAATAGCCTGTACATTCGTATCTACAGCGTTGCGGAAATCATTAATCATAGCCTGCTGATAAGCCTGGAATTCCTGCTGAGCTTTCTGTTGATTCTGCATCATAGTGTTGGCATCTTGACCGGCACTTTGATCCTGAGCTAAACGAGCATTAATTTCAGTAAATTTAGCCTGTAATTTATTATTCGTATCCTGACCTTTTTGGCTGTCAGTCATGATTTTTTGCATATCTACATAACCAACCTGTTCAGTAGTACCGCAACCGGCAACTAAGCTACGGATACCATCATAGTTAAACCGGCCAAAATACGTTTTACATTCTTATTCATTGTAAAAAACTCCTTTTATTGAGCAACCGAATAGGATGCAATAATAGCATCGGTCACATCAGTTGCATTAACATTTGAAACTTCATCAATAACTATTAAATCGAGGTTCTTTTCCTTTGCCACCACCATGGCGCGCATGCGTACATCTTCCAAAATGGCGTCATGAAGGGCTTCTACTTCACTTTGTTTTGCTTTCATGCGTGAATCCCAGGCCGTATTCCACTCTACCGGATTTGGCAGATTATTGGTTGCCATAATAGATTCCGCTTTAGCTTTTACCATTATATCACGACGGGCGAGTAATTCTTTTTGAAGATTAGCCGCATAGTCATCCAGTTCTTTTTGACCGGACGCACGAATCGGTGCCAACTCGGCATCGACCTTCTGCTCTAAATCTTGCAAATTCCCCTGTACGGATTGACTGCGCGATGCCAAGAGTTCTTGTAACTCTTTCTCTTTGGCAGCCCGTTCAGCTTCAATAGCCGTTTTTTGTTCTTCCGTTACTGCTATAGGTGCCGTATTGGCACTTAATTCCAATTGCAAATTAACAATTCGTAAATCCGCTTCGGTCATTTCCGTTTTAACTTCACCGCGATACTTATTGATTAAAGCGATACGCTGTTTTTGATAAGCTACATTCAGTTCCTGTTCTTTAGCTTTTACCTTAGTAATTAATTCCGTATTCAGTAAATCGGTGATTTCCTTGTCGGAGCCTAAGGCCTGAAGTGCTAAAGACTGTTGCTGCGATTTTTGCGTTAAGCTTTGCTGCTCATTTTTATATTGAGCCTGCAAATCATCTAATTCTTTTTTAGCTTGCGTATATTCATCATAGGATGGGTTAAATTTGATGACCTTTTCCATTTTAACAATGCCGATTTTCGGCATATTAGGAGTTGAAGTCGTTTTTTATCATCCAAACGATTATGAATAAACAAGCCCGCGAGTAAGGCGGCAATTACAACGACAACAACAGAAATCCAACGATACTGCGGCTTCATTGTACCGCCTCCTCTCTATTCAACAAACGAATCATCTGTCCGATTATTTCTGGCTGCTTGAATCGGTAGCATCAGAGTTACCGCTCAATTTACGCTGTACCTGGTCGGTAATATCTACACCGCCGTATAAAACAGTACGTTTATCCATAACAATGGATAAACCTTTAGCATCGGCAACAGCTTTGGACGCATCACTTACCTGACTCTGAATTTTCTTCTGGATTTCCATCATTTTATCCTGAACTTTGCCTTGGTATTCAGAAGCAAGTGCTGCTTTTTGGTTATCGTCCATATTAGCGGATTTAGTATTAAATTCATCGCTTAACTGTTTCTTATAATCATCCAATTCTTTATTGGCTTCAATGACTGCCGGTGAAGCAGCATTCAATACTTTAGTCGTATCGATAACGCCAATGTTGCTGTCCGCATCGGATGCCATGGTTGGCGTAGCCATTTGTGTGTACGCGATGGCGCCGATACCTAAGAGGAATATAACGGCAACAAATAAGGATACAAACTTCTTGTTCTTTTGGTTATTAATTAACCGCATCATAGGTAATATACCTTCTTTCTTTTTTGAAAAAATCTATGCATAATCGACTTAAACTTTATATGTCAAGATTCTTATTTTAACATTAAATATAGCCGATCAGGCGTAACCAATTATCGTCATCATTGACCACGTATTCCAAGGTCAAATAATTATTCAAATCATAGGCTAAACCGAACTCATTACGCTTGATTTCAAAATCTCGCTGAGCTCTCACATGCCAACGACTGCCGATATCCTGGCGGAGCCACACACGACTATATTTATCGGACAAGTTATATTGGTAAGCCAAGGTAGTATCTTGCGTAAAGTGATACGCATAGGACGGATAAAACGCCCATTTATAATCATCGGGGAAGAAATTTGTTTCCAAATACCAATCTCCCTTGCCTTGCTTAATGCCGGTAAATAACTTAATACCTACATTGTGATCCGTTTCCGTCCCCATATCCAAGTATCCTTCAGCACGTACAATATAGCGCGATGAATCGACTTGAATCTTGAGGAGTAAATCAGTCCCCAACTGCAACGTCGGCTTCATAGAAATGCCGAAGCGCTGACTGGCCCGACTATTATCGAGTCCCTGTTGAATAAAGCTGAGCAAATCATTTTCATGCCTTGCCACAAAGGCAACCGGTACACCTTCTAAACCGACTAAATACTCATCATAGTAGCGTTTAGTAGCGTAAAAAACAGTACTCGGCAACGTATTGGAAGATATTTCCGTACTACCGTGGCGCACTACCGTGCCTTGTGGAATTAAGTAAACCTTAACCTTCGTTTGACGCCCGGGATGATGTCTACTTGCGGAATAAATTCCGGCAAGGCCCCTTCCAGCTCATTACGAACCAACTGACTCGTAACGGCCGTCGCCCAATCCAAGGAATCAAGAGGTGCTCCCAAAAGAATTTGTTCAATCCGCGGCTCTACAAAAGCCACATCACGAGCTACCAATTCTTGGGCCACCGGCGTTAAGTTGCCGTATTCCACCGAAACATCTACCGCTTGTATCGTTTGACCGTAAGGCCGTAAACGTACATCCAACCGACTGTTAACACCCGGTGTAATTTCTAATGATTCTACCGTATAGCCGTATAAAATTCGATCGATAATGTCGGTCGTCACTTTCTGATAGGTAGCATGCCCGGCTGCCACTGCATCCGTGTCAGCACCTACATAAAGCTTATCCGCCGCCGTTTGCACGGCAGCGGTCATGCGCTTGGCCAATACGGGCGGCAACGGTTGCCGACTGCCTGAAAGACTAACCGTTACCGATTCAACGGGCTCAGCCTGAGCAACTGCCGTTATAGCCGCTAGCATACAGCCGGCGACTACAACTCGTAAGCCCTTTTGTTTCATAACTAGAACTGTCCACCAAAGCTGAAGTGGAATTTGTTGTCATCTTTGCTTACACCATAGTCAAGACGGATAGTCCGATTGGTGTAGAAATACGAACACCGGCACCGACGGAGATGTTAAAGGATTTATCACCATCGTACCAAGTTACATTCGGTGCATCCCAGGCATCACCCATATCAGTGAAGAGTACACCGGTTACTTTATTGAAAATAGGTACGCGGTATTCCAAGGTAGCATTGTACATTTTCTTACCGCGGAACTGATCGTCTTCAAAACCACGCAAGGTATCGGCACCACCTAAGGTGTAGAGAGCGCTATACGGTACATCACCCTGAGCCCAACCTAAACGAGCACGGAACGCGATTACCTGATTGTTACCGATAGCTTTGTAGTTACGATATTCACCGGTGAATTTGTAGTAATCGAAGTCACCGCCTAAGCCGTGGCCCGCCCATTGAACGGTAGCGGATACACGTTTACCGCGCTTAGGATCGTAGATGTTATCACGTGAGTCATAAACTTTCTGCCAAGATACACTGTTTGTACGGCCGAAGTTGTTTTCAATGTAGTTTTTGCCGGCAAGTCATAGTCACCATTGTCCCAAGAGTAACCCGGATATGCTGCTTTTTCTTCCGCAGTCCCGGTTCCCGGGCCGGCAGCATAGTTATAACCGCTGTTTTCATCTTCGTCAAATTTCCAACCGTCTTTACGTGTTTCTAATGTTACATAATCACGCGTATATTCGCCGGTCTGACGACCTAAGGACACGTTAATCCCTTTTTGCGTTTTTACATATTGAGAAATTTCATCCCCGTCAGAGTTATAGTCGGTATAAGTATCTTCACGGTCGAAAATAGTTAAGCCGAGGGATGTACCCTTGCTGTCAATCCAAGGACGCAAGTAGGATACGGAGTAGTTTTTATAACCGGCCGTACCGCCGAACTCCCAGTGAACTTTAATCTTGTCACCGGTACCGCGCAAGTTATCTTCCCCAACTTCTACGATACCAACGAAACCGTCGGAATCAGAGTAACCGGCACCAAAGGTAATGGTACCTGTTTTATGTTCCAATACGTCGATTTCGATGACTACTTTGTCAGGTGTGGAACCTTCCAACAAACGTACGTTAACGTCATCGAAGTAACCTAAGTTGTATACTTTTTCAACAGAACGACGAACGAGGAATTTATTGAACGGCTGGCCTTTTTTCTGGTTGAATTCACGAAGAATTACATAATCTTTAGTCTTTTTATTACCATGTGGCACGATATCTTCTACGATACCTTCTGTAATGGAAATATGAAGGACACCGTCTTGGTCAACGGCCATATCGTTAACACGAGCCAAAATATAACCGTCACGGTTATAAGCGGCGTTGATACCTTGGATACGTTCGCCTACTTGAACCGTATTAAGAACGGTATTCGGTTGTACGTTCAAATAGTTAACAAGCATTTCATTGCTGTAAACAGTATTGCCTTCGAACTGTACGGATTTTACAACCGGGTTAACCGTTACTTTGTAAGCAACTTTAACACCTTCCGGCACAACGGTGATTACCGGATTGATTTCAGATAAATAGCCGCTGGAACCTAACGCGGAAATATCCGCTTTAATAGCCGCCGGCGTTAAAGTATCACCGATATGGCTCTTTAACAAGGCCATGTATTCATCCTGTACTTCAGCCGGTAAGCCTTCAATGGAAAAACCGGTCATTACTTTGCCTTCATATGGCTGTAATTGTTCATCCGTAACACTGGAGAAATAGCGTGCATCCGGGGTGGTAATAGCCGTCTGTACGCCGGCCGCCTGTTGTTCTTCTAAACGGGCGCCTTCACCTTTGGCAACGGTCAAAACCGCTGAATCGGTAGTAGCTAACGATGAATTGTCCAACTCGATACGTTTGGCTTCTTGTTCGTCAGATTTCTGTGCTTCTTCAATCCCGCCACGAGCCGCTGTAATAGCGTCTTGGGCCGCTTGGTCTTGAGCACTTACCGCTGTAACTGCGGCAGTTGAATTCTGCGTAGTTGCTGTACTCGTTTCATCCGCAGCCCATACGGTAGTACCGCTCAACGCGGCTACCACTGCTACAGCCAACATGTTTTTATAGGCTCGCTTATTCATCATTTACTACATCCTCCTAAAATAATGCCTTCATATTTATAAACACATTGCTTTTAATGCTTTATTAATACCTTTAATGTTTTTAATGTTCTCATTCCATTATTTTCACTGAACTATGGTCAGCTTATACATCCTGATTCTCTATTGTTCTTGTCCGCGCAGACTTCGTCCCCCTTCACGTACGGCTTCTTGAATCTGAGTTGTACTGATTACCGGTGCCGCTACTGATTCGCTAGTTTGTGATTCAGGTGTTGCCGTCTGAACAGCTTCTTCCGTAGCTTGTGGTGTTGCCACAGCATTGTCCGCTTGTGTCGTTACCGCTTCCACATTTTGATTCGTATCAGCAGTAGCTGTTTCAGCTGAAGCATTGACTGTGCCGCCCGTTGTATTCGTTGTGCTATTAGGCGCATCAACAGAATTTGTCGGGGTTTGTGAAACGGCCGGCATATTGCTATGAGGCGTTTCAGACATCGGTTGGCTCTGCTCTTCCATCACCGGTGCTGTATTTTTGACATCACCTTGATGTTGCCACGCATAATAACCGCCGCCCACCAGCAAAGCCAAACCTACGGCAATGGACCAATAACCTAAGCGTTGCCATAAAGCGGGTGCTCGTTTTTCGTTAAGATGTTGCATCTCCGCCTGAGCCAGCATCAATTGTAATTGACCTTTAGTGGCAGAATCATCCGCATAAGCCTGCTCAGCTTTATCCAGCCAAGTCTTAACGGAGCGAATTCGTTTCTCCATATTGTCGCCAGTCTTATTCATAACGGCCTCCTTTCATACATTTATATTCGTAAGAAAGGATGATTTTGTGAACCATTTATATCACATTAATCGAAATTATTATATCATATTTACGCTTATTTATTAACAATTTATTGCAATCTTCGCCCTTTTTACCGGAATCAGTCCTTATATTTTAAACGATTCGTATAGAAAACCAATGAACAAAAATCTATAACGTCCGAAATGATAGCTTACAATTCAAAAATAAATCGATTAGATGGTGAAAAATATGAGTAGCGTCCAGAACAAAATAAGAGGCTGGGAACAAAAGCTTTTCAAAACAAAAAAGGTTGCAACCGTTCAGCTTGGCCATTGTGTGACCTTGCTGCAACAGATTACAACCTTCATCTCTGAATGCAATTTTAATTGAACTTATTAATCATTCCAGAATTTTCGCGTACGACTGAGCATCCCCCGCAAGCGCTTAATGCCCTGGCGATGCAAACGATGGATATAGCTGTTGCTCGTATCCAATTCACCGGCTACAGACGCAATGGAACGATCCGCCAAATACACTTGCTCCATGACATGCCGTTCTTTGCCCTGCAAACGTTCCAATGCTTCCACCACTACCTGCTGAAAGGCTTTCGTTTCTACCGCCGATTCAATGGACGGCCCTTCATCAGGAAGCTGTTCCCACCAATATTCATCATCATCGGCAGAACCGGCTAACACGGTGCCGCCCTTACCTTCTTTACGAAGGTAATCCAAGATACGCCCGCGTACGCGATGGACCGCATATAACGAAAAGGCTACCCCCTTCGCATAATCAAAACGTTCCACTGCTTCAATGAGGCCTACCGTACCTTCCTGGACACAGTCCATCACATCCGGTACAACGCGATAATACGCCATGGCTTCACGGAAAACAAGGGGCTGATAATGTTCAATAAGGGCCGTACGTGCCGACTCATCATCATGCTCTTTGTATGCCTGCCATAAAGCACGCTCTTCTTCAGGCGACAATAATTTAATTTTCTCTAATTCCGCTAAATATGAGTCAAGCACGCCGACCCTCCTTTCTTAATTAAAACTGAGTGGTCCACTGACCGCCAAAGTATGAATGGCCATTACTGTTCATCCACCCGTTAACGCTATAGTGGCTGTTAATATCATACATAATCCCATAAGCTTGGGTATCATTATTAATACCCGTACTAAAGGTTACCATTAAGTCCGGCAATAAATATTTGCCGATTTCAATATTATAGTAACTGTTTGTATCTTCATTTACCGGTTCATTCGGATCCAACGAGCCCGTAGTAATATTGATCAAATCCAGGCCTAAGGTATCCTTGAAGGCTCCTTCAATATAACCCATTAAAGCAGACCGTACACCGGCTGCAAACAAGGCGTTTACATCATCGGACGATACACTGCTGTCATTGCCGGAGCTGTAACCGAATGTTAAGAGCGATACAATTTGACGTTGTTCCAGATGCGGATCGGATGTCAATTTTAAATCCATCTGTTCCACCGGACCGTTTACTTCAAGATATACACGGTAGGAACGAACCCGCGATTCCGCTTTGACACTTAAAATCGGCAAGAAGGACCCGCGTATAAAATCGGTTTTACCTTCCGTAATCTTAAACGTATTGTTAAGATACTTCAAATTACCTTCTACGACATGAAATTCGCCGTCAATAAACGGATCCGTCGTAGTACCGCCGATATGAGCCCCACCGCCGAGGGTGAAGTCATAAAGACCACCGCTGTAGAGGCGCACTTTTTTGCCCACATTCACAGTGAAATCAAGACCTATCGGAGAACCGCCTTCCTCACTGGTGAGGGATAACGGAATCGTCATGGTATCATTTTCCAGATCGAGATGACCTACCACCGTCGGTAAACCGTCTTTGAGCATAACGCCAACTTCACCGTTCAACGGTCCTTTGAAGAATTCATGTTCCACTTCAAGGTCGTTCATTTGGATAACACCGGCGTAATTCGTCAAGGTTGTACCATTCCAGCTGAATTCACCGGAAAGGCCCGCATTGCCTTTACCCATGGACGCACCGCCGATTAACTCGGCTTTTGCCCTTTAAAAATAAGTTGCGCCGATATATCAGATAAATCTTTTTTAACATCTTTAAAATGTACCAAACCATGGTCCACACTAAGAGTGCCGTTAACCATTGGTTGATCATAGGTACCGGTAATATGAAGGGCACCTTTTAACGGCCCCGTCCCCTCCGTAACAGCCGGGAATAAAAGCGGTAATACGCCAAGATCCGCTTCATTTACATCAAAGGTCAAATCCATAGCCGATTTATCGCCCGGTGGCAAATAACCGGATTTATAAAAAGCGGCTAACGGTACATCACCGCGAAGTTTCGCTTTATACTCACCTCGTTGACCTACCAATTGCTGCAGATGAATAACTTTGTCCTCCATCGTCGCCATGGCGTAGAGGCGATCGATTTGTACGCCGTTAAGACTGGCATTTGTCAACTCTGTGGATAATTCAACATGCGGATTTAACGTTTCGCCGGTCACATTGGCAATTAAATGAATATTGCCGGAGGCCGGAACAGACGTTTTAAACAGCGGCATTAAGGAGTCGATAGCTACATTATTGGCCGCAATCTGAATGTCACTTTGACCATCCAAATCAGCCGTACCCAAAGCGGCCAACATACCGTCGCCGATTGGTAACTCTCCTTTATGAATCGTTAGTTTGCGGTTTTGCAAAGCCACGTCCACATTGGCAGTGCCCATGGCTTACCGCCCATAACGATATCATCGATAGTGCCGATTAAGCGGAGATCCGGATTCTTAAGTGTACCACCTAAATCGAGACGACCGTTAATATGTCCATCCGATTCAGGCACATCAAGTTTGGCCAGTTTCATGAAATTAACCAACTCACCATTACTGATGGTGCATAGCCGAATAATCGTTGCTCGCCGTTTAATGTCATGCCGCCATCGATGTTGAATTTACCATGTTCCCCTTCTTCAAAGGACACATTTTGCAAATGAACTACCGTCGGGTCTGCATATACATTACCGGAGATATTTTTCAAAGCCATGTCATTAACGACTACATCATTGGAACCTAATCGTCCTTGTACAATCGGCTTATCAATCGTACCGGTGAGCGTCCCTTCAAGCGTCATATAGCCTTCCACATCGGCATAGTCTTTAAGCCATGGTCGTAAATAAATCGTATCGCCAAAGAACTTAAAGTCTAAGCCGCCGTTTTGATAACGACCGGCAGCATAAAAAGTAGCCCCATAGGCCTGCGCTACCAAATCACGAACGCCGAGGAAGTCATTAGCGTAACGGAACCCGAAACGAACATCACTGTATAATTTGCCCTGTACCGAACCGTCCCAGGCATGGACAAAACCCCGAATTTGAGGATTATCTAAAGTACCGCCTATGTCTGTACGCACATCAAGCCAACCGGTAACCTGTAAGTCAGGGTCAACCATGCCGGCTATATTTTCAATACGAACCGTATTGGCATTCGCCTGTAGCTGTAAAGCCTTCGACGGTCCCATATCAATAGTACCGTTTAAGCTGTAATAACCGTGACCGTCTTGGATAAAACCATTGTTAACCGTTACCAATTTATTACTTACAGTTGCTTCCGCATAGGCGTTATCGAAACGAATCCGACCTACATGACCACCGTCGGATGCGACAATAGCCATAACATTCGGATTATCCATTGGTCCCGTCACACGACCGGTAACGGTAGCTTTACCGTCAAGTTCCTGTTTAGCATAATCACTAAACAAATTAAGCGGAACATCTTTGGCATCGAAAGCTATGTCGAGGGCATCCTGACTTACATTGCCATAGGCGCTAAAAGATCCGGAACCGATTGTCCCGTTGAGATAGTTAATAAAATAATTGCCATTGGCGCCGGCAATTTGACCGGCTAAAGAATCGGTCGCAATCGAATCATAGCCAATACCGTTACCTTCAAAAGTAGCCGTAATAGCCGGTAAGGAATCCGTACCGATACCCTTAACATAAGCTTTACCGTTAACAGTACCGAATAACGGCTGATCCACAGCCTGACCGACTAAGGCCAACGGAATATCGGTACCTTCCAGTGATGCCTCGTACTCTTGCGTTTTCGTATTAAAAGTACCGCGACCACCGGCCTCACCGCCATTTAAACTAAGTCGAATATCGGATATATCGACAATGTCATTCTGATACGCTAAGGTTGCCAAGCCTTTTTCTAAAATATAGCCTTCGTAATTGACATTAGATGCTTCAACCGTAGCATTTACAATCGGTGCCGTCGCTGTGCCATACACATGAGCAACCGTGCCTATTGAACCGGTAATGCCCTTATCAATCAAAGACTCAATTTGAATATCCTGACCACGCAAAGTAAGGTTAAAGTTTGGTTCCGCCAAGTCGGTAATGTCAACATTGCCGTGAGCAAAGAATTGCTGATCGTTAATGTCCACACGACCATCCGCAACCATAATATCTGTGCCGTTAAAGGTAACATGAGCAGCTCCTTGGCGAATTTCATACGGCTTAGGACTTATAGAATCATTCTGATAATCGGCCGCCAAATTATTAATATCCACGGCCCTTCAAAATCAAATTGATTGTCATTGCGACTGACGGTTAACGCTATATTCTTAGCAGTACCGCCAATCACTTTGGCATTAATATCGCTCGGAATCAAGTCATTCACATAATCTAAACGCAAGCTGTCTGCTTTAACAAAAAGGGTAAAGTCAGCAGAATCATCATTAGTATAGGATCCCTTAAGCGTTACAGCCTGCTTATCCACATTAGCCGACAAAGCGCCGTCCAACTTAGGATAGTCTGCAAACTTAACGGCCCCGTTAATAGCTTCAACCGCTGTGTGGCGACCGTTTAGCCAATCAAGACTAGCTATGCCGTCATTGATTATGACATTGCCTCTAAACTGCAGCGGTTCTTCACTGTCACTCTTTTTGATGAGGGACGTAATGTTCCACGAACGGTCTGCCTTCTCTACGGCATGCACGGTTGGGTTATTAAGAGTAACCGATTTTATCAGTCGAAGCGGAGCCGACTGACCAAACGGCAATTTTACCGCTTCCAACATATCCAGCGACACTTCCGTACTCGGCACATCGGCCACTACTTTGCTTCAGTGTCCTTAATTGACAAGTCGCCAATATGAACGGTACCATCCCACCCGATGTTAAAGGATGAATAATCCGCCTGCCCATTAATTGCTGTATTCAATTGTTCTTGTACGATAGGTCCCACTATCTGCTCCCCAACAGGCGCAATAGTTGTGCTCCGCCAAAGGCTACGGCCAACACAACCGCACCGGCAAGCCATTTACGCTGTCCCTTTTTCATTTAAAACTCCTCGCACAAAACAGTAGCTTACAAACAAATTTAATTCACATCACACACTTACAAGGATTTATTATTTATTCGTTTTAGCCGCTTGGTCCGCAACTAAAGTATTCAAAGCCTGAGTCGGATTGGCTTCATTAACGAGTGCTGCCGCACCACCGATTGGAGTTTCCAAAGGCACGCCCATAGCGTTTTCCAAAGTAGCAACAGCAATATTGTAGTTAAATAAAGCATCTACATAATTGTTACGAGCTGTTTCCAATTCTGTTTCCGCATCAAGTACATCAAGGTTGGTACCACGCCGGCACGATAACGCAAGGAGGCAATACGGAAGTTTTCCTGACCTTGTTCTACGGCCACACGCGTGCTGTCGATTGTCTGTTCAGCGGATTTCATATTTAAATAAGCCTTACGAACAGCCAAATTAATGCTGTCCATAACCTGGTAATTAGCTTCTTTATAGCGTTCTAAATTAGCTCCTGCACTTTAATACTTTCGCTGGTAGCACCGCCATCCCAGAGGCTCCAAGATACAGCAGCACCGATAGACCAATTATCATTGGACGTACCGCCCCAGTCATCACCGCTCCAAGCCTGCGAAGCAGTAGCACTCAAAGTCGGTAAATAACCGGATTTAGCTGATTTAATCGCTTCTTCTGCCGCTTTTACCGCCATGGTGCTCTGAACGAGTTCCGCACGATGCAAGAGTGCATACGCCTGGGCATCGGCCAAAGTTACGGGATACGGTGTATAACCGAGTGAATTATCCGCCGTTTCTACGCTCGTATTAACCGGTAAGCCGATAGAGTTATTAAGGGTTGCTTCCGCCAAATTAGCCGCATTTTGTGCTTCTACCAGGGAAGTCTGAGCATTGGCCAATGATGTTTGGGATGCCAATACATCGGATTTGGCCACGATACCTACATTATATTGCTGATTTACATTTGTTAAATGACCTTCATAATCGCGAACCGATTGTTGGGCAATATCCACCTTATTGCGGGCCTGAATCAAAGAATAATAATTGCTGGCTGCGTTCAATTTGGCTGTTTGACGAGCGGCTTCCAAGGCTGCATTATAACCTTCACGGGAATAACGAGCCGATTCAATAGCCGCTTCCGCTTTACCGCCTGTATAAATAGGTACGGCTAAACGGAATGTATTGCTGGCAGAATCAGCAATAGCGGTACCACCTGTCTGAGTCGTGCTGCTACCGCGACCGCCACTATAGGCATAACTTACGGTTGGGTTTTTAGCCGCTGCCGCTACGCTTACCTGAGCACGAGCTGCTTCATACTGCCATTCGGATTGTCTTACATCACGGTTATTAGCCAAAGCCAATTCCACCGTATGAGGTAATGTTAAGGACACTTTGTCGCCTACCACTTCGTCTTTAACGATTCTATCTGCCAAAGTTTGCTGTGTAATCACTAATGCTGCCTGCTGATATTTGGCAATTTTAGCATCATCATTAGAACCGGCGGCCAATACGCCGGTTGCTGTCAAAGACATTGCAATGGCTAAAGAAAGAGCTTTTTTATTTAACATGGTATTACCTCCCAAAATTAAAAGACATATCGAATGCCGTAGAAATTACCACCATTTTCTTCGCTAAACGGACGAATGAATTGAGCGATGGCATATACATCATCAAACAATCTCACTTCACTGCGAATCCGATAGCGCACATCATTTAAATCCATAACGGCCGCGGATATTGTAAACGGACCGCCCATGCCGTAATCGACACCGACACCTACGTCGCCGTCAAATATACCACCGCGAACCGAGAATTGATCCGCCACATATTTACCATACGTAAGTTCCAAGCGGCTGCCATCACCAATATTATTCGCTCCCAAGGTGAATAAATTTTGACCGAATTGCAAACGAAAATCCGCATTCGGATTATATTTATTCTTCGTTGTATTATATAAGAGCTCCATATTGGCGCTTGCCTTAAAAGGGTACTTTTTTCCGGATTCACGACTATCTACGTCGCCACCGGTGAGACGATTTAACTTAGTAGTCAACTGCGCCGTATTATGCAAAGTTTCCTTAATATCCTGACTGCTCTGCGGGTCCGTTACGATGCCCTGCATAGAAGCGGCCATGGAATTCAAGCTGTCAGTTGTTGTTTTCAAATTATCTAAAATAGTACGCATATCGCGAGAGGCCTGGCCGTCGCCATCCAAATTTTGTAAGGATGTATCAAGCTGACCCGTAATCGCCGTCATATTACGTGTAATATCAGTCATGTTGGCTGTAATTTCATTAATGTTACCCTGATTATCCAGAGCCATTTGATTAAAACGAGCCGTAAGTTCCGCCGTATTATTGGCGATGATTTCCGTAGAGCGAAGGGCATTGCGAAGTGATGTCTGGGTCTGCGCATCGCCGATAATATTGTTAATGGAGCCCAAGGTTTTATTGGCTTCTTCCATCAATATGGTAGCTTGCTGCATAGTTTTATCAATATCGCTATGACCGTCACCGCGAATCATGTCACCGTCTTTTAAAAAGACTTGGGATCGTCCCGGCGTAATTTGAATGAATTTATCGCCCAAAATACCATCATTGGCCAAGGCAAACTCGGAGTCAATCGGGATTTCCGTATCTTTATCAATATCCATGGTAAGCGTTACCCCTTTGGCGGTAACTTCCATAGAACTCACCCGGCCCACCGTAACGCCGGAATATTTAACCTGGTTACCGGTCTTAAGGCCCGTAACCGACTGAAAATCGCCGGTAATATGCATCCGCGGCGGTTCAAATAATTCCAAACGACCGACAAAAATGATCGCCGCCGCAAATAAGCAAAGGCCGATAATGGTAAACAAGCCCACCTTAGCCTCTGTATTAAACTTCATCTGTTTTCTCCCCCTCACCGGCGTCTTCCATAATATCGCCGCCATGTATAAACTGCTGAACCAACTTGTTTTTAGATTTCCTAAATTCAGTCGGACTCGAAACTTCTATAAACTTGCCCTTATCCAATAAGGCAATGCGATTGGCCACATAAAAAGCCGATTGCATATCATGAGTTACTACAATCGAAGTGCAGTGAAGATGCTTTTGCATGCTCCGAATAAGTTTACTGATTGTCCCCGATGTTATAGGATCAAGTCCCGACGTCGTTCATCATATAAAATAATGCGAGGATTTAAAGCAATGGCCCGGCAACTGATACGTTTCTTCATGCCCCCGGACAATTCACTCGGCATGTAGTCGCCCGTATTAGGCAGCTCCACCAAATCCAATTTTTCCTGCACAATTTCCTTAATTTGAGTATTGGTTAATTCCGTATGCTGTCTTAGCCCGAAAGCTACATTTTCAGCCACTGTCATGGAGTCGAAAAGCGCCGAGTATTGGAACACCATACCCATTTTTTCACGAACTTTGTTAAATTCGTCTTCGCTTAAGCCGACTACATCGACGCCGTCCACCAGAATACGTCCGCTGTTCGGTCGTTGCAAGCCGATTATGAGACGCAGAATCGTACTCTTACCGGCGCCACTGCCGCCCAGGACAACCAAGGTTTCGCCATCTTCTATTGTCAAATCTACGTGGTCGAGGATAACCCTATCGCCGTAGGCAACGACCACATCCTGTAATTCAATCATGAATCTCCGGCCTCAATTAATCTCAAACTATAAGTCCGATTTTTAACCGAACCTATAGCTGCTACTATAATTATAAAATATCTGTTTCAAAATTCAATGATAAAACGCCCGCCTTTTAAGCAACGGGGCAATATTTTTCATGAAAATAATACTAAAATCAACCGACTTATCAAACTAATAACTAGAATAACGCCATGGATAAGAAATAATTTAATACGAATACTAAAATAATACTGGTCACCACGGAGCTGGTAGTTGCATTACCTACCGCTTCGGCCCCCATTTTAGTATACATGCCCTTGTACGAACCAACAAGAGCAATTACAGCGCCAAATACACTGGCTTTGATTAAACCGTAAGTTAAATCACTGGTAACGGCAAAAAGTTGAATGGAATCGGTATAAGTCATACCCGCCATACCTTTAAACAGCGTCGCTACCACATAGCCGCCGCCGATACCGATAATAACACCGTAAAATGCCAGAATCGGCACCATAATCATGCACGCAATCACGCGCGGCACTACCAAGTAGCCGATAGGATTAACGGCCATTACTTTGAGGGCATCGATTTGCTCGGTTACCTTCATGGTACCAATCTCGGCGGTAATCGCTGCCCCGACACGCCCGATAACACAACACCTACCAGTACCGGTCCCAATTCACGCCCCATGGCAATGGCCATGATGCCGCCAACCGTACCTTGTGCACCGTAGCGAATCAAAATATCGGCAATTTGCAAGGTCATTACAGCCCCGGCAAACAATAAAGTTAAACTGATAATCGGCAACGAATCTACTCCCAAATGAGCCATTTGAAATATAACATGGCGCCAATTGGCCTTTGGTAATTGTTTAATGGTTTGGCCGATTAATATTACAGCTTCACCGCAACGTGCCAACCAACGTATCACTTCACGGCCAAGCGCTTCTAACCACTGCAAAAGTTCTCCTCCTCTTACATCACATCTATTGAAGTTCATCACATCTGCTTATAATTGAGTATGATTACTACCCCTCATTTTATCACAAAACTTTAGTCATTGTCATCAGTACCAACGATGAATATAGGCTTATAGGACAAAAAGTGTGTGTGGCTTTTTTAAATTAATCCCAATAAATTGGAAATTCCGTGGACATATGGAACTCATTCCAAACAATGGCATCCCCCCATTGCGGCAAGATATTATCCACA
>ENA-OQIC01000056-OQIC01000056.1-human-gut-metagenome-genome-assembly--contig:-NODE-56-length-45233-cov-2.375471_pt1 | contig 45233 bp, 57 predicted proteins | sample MGYA00242572_ERZ504736 | MGnify/ENA primary metagenome ERZ504736 (study PRJEB26092, sample SAMD00036201) | human gut metagenome | host: Homo sapiens | study: EMG produced TPA metagenomics assembly of...
GAGCATTTTCCTATATAATTAAGACTAGACATATTGAATAAACATCCTTTCGTTAATTGTTAGCACCTTTATTGTATCGATTTTATCAATATGTCTTTTGTGCAAAAAGTAGGCGCCAAGAGGACACGCAACTAGCGTTTCTCTTTAGCGCCCCAAAATAAATTATAGAACCATCTTACTTATTATGGGCACCTATATTTGGATACATTCAATAGTAATTGTGTCAACTTACTCATAATTCAAGTAAACTGTTTTTATATTTTTGTTCAAAAATCGGTAAACTTAAATGCATTTTAATTATGATTTTTATTCGTGTTTTTGATTGACATATAAAAATTTGATTGAATTTGAATTTATTTGAGCGTTTTTAATGGCGTTTTAATCAGTAAAGTGCTAAAATACTATTATTAAAGTAGTATTTGCAAGAGAAAGGGGGCTTTGTGATGAAAGTAGGTTTTAACTACATCACAGAACCAAGCAGACGTCGTGTAGGATTGTCTGTTTTAATCGGTATTATAGTCGGCATTATCGGTGCCATTGCTAAGTGGGGTTGGGAAGTGCCGTTTCCACCGCGTAATCCTGATATTTTCTGGCCGGTTGACGCCATGTCTCGTGTAACACCGCCAAAAGTTGTGTTGGATATGTTACATATGCCTGATTTATCCTATACATTCTCCGGTGTTCAGTTACCGCTTGATGTATTTATTGTGCATGTTCTATTCTCCATTGTATTTGGTATTATGTATTGCGTAATCGCTGAATATTGGCCACGCATTAAAATGTGGCAAGGATGTGTGTTCGGTTTCTTTGTGTATTTATTTGCTCATGTAATCGTAATGCCGCTTATGGCTTGGTACCGCCATTGGCAGAAATCCCATTTGATGAAAACTTGTCTGAATTATTCGGTCATCTTTGGTGGCTTTGGATTATGGAAGTGGCTCGCCGTGACTTACGAAATCGTATGACCGGTGAACTTGATCCTGAAAAGTATATTTAATTAATAAAACCTCTTTGTTTTAGGTGCTCGGTAATGTTGTTTACAACAGCATTTATGACCAAGCTAACTTTAAAACAAAGGGGTTTTTATTATATCGAAAAATATAGTAGGATATAGTATAATAATTATTGACAAAATTATATTTTTTCGATAAACTGAAACATGGTACTAGAGTTTTCAGTTCGGTTTTCATTAGTTTTATATAAGTTGAATTGAAAGCGTTTTTAGAATAAAAATGTTGGTAATGTGTAATGCTTATCAATTTTTTATATAGTGTTTACTTTAGAATCTGCAAAGTATGTCAGAACTGTGGTAAGTACGGTTATGTAGTGATTGTTATAGTGTAGTGATTATCCTTATAAACAGGGTAAGCAGTATAGTGTAATGATTGCTTATTTTTCTATTTTAGTGTGTGGAAGTGATTCATTATGTGTATGTGGAATTACCGTGTGAATGTTGATGGAGGAGGCGACAATGAAACAACGAATTCTTGATGCGGCTGTAGCCGAAATAGAGTTACATGGCTCGTCATTTCGTATGGATGACTTGGCTAAGCGCCTTAATATTAGTAAGCGTACTTTGTATTGAAAATTTCATTCCAAGAATGAAATCATTGAGCGTATTTTATTCGACAAGAGTCAGGACCTTTATAATTTGCATAAGCAGATTTTAGAAGATGACAACTTGGATACGGCTACTAAGCTCAAACGCTATTTTACGGTTAAATCTGATTTGTATGCGACAATCAGCGGCGATCATTATCGACTTATGTTTGCCTCGGTGCCATCGTTGGTAGACCAAGTAATGCGTACAGCTGAAAAAGATTGGGAGTTACTGGGGAACTTTTTAAAAGAACAACAACGATTAGGTGTTATTAAAGATGTGGATATTGATGTATTAATACTTATGTTTAAAGGTGTTTTACGCATAGTATTTTACGATAGTCTAGCTAACCCGGAAGATTGCAAAGAGCTTTTGTCAGAGGCTATGAGCTTAATATTGCATGGTATTTTGAATGAGGAGGATAAGAATGAGTAAGTTTCGATTATTGGGTGGCATTGTAGCCGGGTTGGCGATGATGCTGGTGGTTGCCGGTTGCGGTAAGGAAGAAGCGCAACAACAGGCAGTTGCAGTCAACACATATAAAATTGTGGCCACCGATACACAGATTGCAACGTCCTTTAACGGTACCGTTACATCGCAGAATAGTACAGCCATTCATGCGCGTGTTTCCGGTCACGTTGTAGAGAAGTATGTTAATGGCGGCGAACAGGTTGTTAAAGGCCAGCCTTTATTCCGTTTGGATTCCCGTCAGTATGAAGCTAATTTAGCCAGTGCTCAGGCTAATGCAGCATCGTCCAATGCATCCTATTTAAATGCGGAACGCGATTTGCAGCGTTATCAGCAATTAGCTAATGAAGATGCCATTGCTCGTCAGACTTTGGATACCCAAGCCAGCACGACGGAACAGCAAAAAGCTGCTTTAGCGGCTAATGATGCAGCTGTTCGTATTGCTCAGGATAATTTGCAGGATACAGTTATTTATGCACCGTTTGACGGTACCTTAGAAATGGATGATGTCGATTTAGGTGCTTATGTAACTGCCGGCAGCACTACTTTAGTTACTATTAATACAGTAGATCCTGTATATGTAGAATTTGCCATGAGTGAAGCTGAATATCTTGACTTCATGAAGAATAAGCAAGGTCAGAATTTGGCTAATGTACCATTACAGCTTCGTTTATCTGACGGTTCTATTTATCAGTACACCGGTACGTTGGTGCAGGCCGCCAAAAACCTCGACAGCACATCCGGTCAGTTGATGTTTAAAGCGTCCTTCCCAAATCCACAGCATATGTTATTACCTAATATGTATGCGTCTGTTGTTTCTCCCGGGGATATTATTAAAGATGCTATCTTAGTTCCTACTAAAGCTATTACGTATGTACTCGATAAATCCTTCGTATTTACGGTTGATGAAAACGGTAAAGTTACTCAGACTCCGGTTGAAACAAGCGGTACTCAGGGTATTTATACAATTGTTAAGAGTGGTATAAAACCGGGGACAACGGTTGTTGTTGACGGCTTAACCAAGATTCGTAACGGTGTAACAGTTAACCCTACGGCGTTGACTAAAGACCAGATTGAAAAGACGAAATAAGGGGGGATACTGTGTCGAAATTTTTTATTAACCGACCTATCTTTGCCATCGTTTTGTCCTTGATTATTACGATTGTCGGCCTTGTGTCAATGTTAACCTTGCCGATTGCGCGTTATCCGGAGATAACACCGCCACAGGTTCATGTAACGACTAGTTACGTCGGGGCATCTGCAGACGTTGTAAGTGATACGGTAGCGTCCGTAATCGAATCCCAAATCGTAGGGGTTCAAGATATGGACTACATGACATCAACCAGTAGCAACAGCGGCAGTTACTCTTTGACAGTCCAATTTAATCAGGGTACCGATGCGGATATGGATACGGTAAATACTCAAAACCGTGTACAGCGTGCCTTAGCTTCCTTACCGTCGGAAGTACAAAGTGTCGGTGTTATTACAACTAAATCTACCGGCGATATGTCCTTGGTATTTGCGTTGAAATCTAATGATGCTGATTCATATGACCAGACATTCTTAAAAAACTATGCATCCAACTACATGATGGATGAAATTAAATCCATTAAAGGTGTTGGTAGTGTGCAGGAATTCGGCGCTGACTTTGCTATGCGCGTTTGGCTCGATCCAAGTAAAATGGCTCAGCATAATGTAACGATTGCTCAAGTAACCAGTGCTATTTCCGCACAGAATAGACAGGCGGCAGCCGGTTCTTTAGGTACCGATCCAACGCCTAGTACACAGCAAATTAATCGTAACATTTCCATTCAAGGCCGTTTAATTACGCCTCAGGAATTCGGTAATATCGTTATTAAAACAGATAGCAACGGTAATTTGCTGCGCTTAAAAGATGTGGCTACTATCCAACTTGGCTCTGAAGATTATGGTTTTAATGCCAAGAGTGATGGCCGTCCAATGGCTGTGTTTACCGTATCTTTAACAAGTGATGCGAATGCGATTGAAACAATCGGTCAAGTAAAGCAAGTTCTGGAAAAACAAAAAGATAGTTTACCACCGGGCGTTGAATATACGGTTATCGTAGATAATACGAACTTCGTTATTGCGTCCATCGAAGAAGTAGTTCAGACCTTCGTAGAAGCGTTGATTTTGGTAGCTTTGATTGTATATATCTTCTTACAGTCCTGGCGCTCCACATTGATTCCGATGATTGCCGTACCGGTATCCTTGCTTGGTACCTTCGCGGCGTTTGAAGTATTAGGCTTTACCATCAATACGTTGACCTTGTTCGCGATGGTACTTGCTATAGGGCTTGTAGTCGATGACGCCATCGTTGTTATTGAAGCGGTTGAATACGAAATTAAAGTCAATGGTTTGACGCCTCATGACGCAACGATTGCAGCTATGAAAAACGTACAAGGTCCGGTTGTCGGTATCGCTTTCGTATTGGCGTCCGTATTCGTGCCGGTATCCTTCATGGGCGGTATGACAGGTATTCTTTACAAACAGTTCGCCTTGACCATTGCCGTATCTGTTGCCATTTCTGCGTTCGTAGCGTTAACCTTGACGCCGGCACTTTGTTCCATGATGTTAAAACCACATGTACCGCAGGAACATGAAAACTTGTTGCATCGTGGACTTAATAAATTTAACGATGCCTTGGAACGTTTCAGTGATTGGTACGGGTATCAGTTAGCTCGCTTGGCTAAACACTTATGGATTACTGTGGCTGCTTTATTGGCGTTTGCTTGGTTTCCGCAGGTGTGTTCCGCGTATTGCCATCCGCTTTCGTACCACCGGAAGATAACGGTTATTACATGGTAGCCGTAAACTTGCCGGAAGGGGCTACTTTATCCCGTACGATTGCCGTGCTCGATAAAGTGCAGGGCTTCATGAGTGAAGATCCGGATATTGTCGATAAAGCAGGGATTGCCGGTTTCGATATTTTAGCTAGTGCTCAAAAATCAAGCGGCGGTTTGATGTTTGCTACCTTATCCGATTGGAGCCAACGTAAAGGGGCCGGACAGGATGTTAACAGCAAAATCGGTAAATTAATGGGCTATGCCGCTACCGTTCCGGAAGCGACTATTTTACCGTTGAACCCACCACCAATTCCGGGGTTAGGTAACTCCGGTGGTTTCTCCATGTATATTATCAATAAGGCAGGGGATTCCACAGCTGAAATGGCAACCGTTGTTAATGACTTCTTAAGTGAAGCTCGTAAACAACCGGTATTTGGTTCTATCTACACGACCTTTACTGATAGCACACCAACTTATAATTTTGATATTAACCGTGATAAAGCGGCTCAAGATGGTGTGAGTGTGTCTGATATCTTTACGACCTTGCAAGGTTATTACGGTTCGATCCAGGTTAATGACTTTAACCAGTTCGGTAAGACTTATAAGGTTGTTATTCAAGCCAGCCAGGATTACCGTGTTTCACCGGAAAATAACAACAATATCTATGTAGCTAACAGTAGTGGTACTTTGTATCCGGTAGCTAACTATGTTAAAGCTGTATCCACAACATCGGCTTCGACGATCACTCGTTTTAACAACTATCCGGCTGTTAAAATCGGTGGTTCTGAAGCGGACGGTTACAGTTCCGGTGATGCCATTGCAGCTCTTGAAGAAGCAGCGAAAACGTTACCTCAGGCTATGACTATGACTGGGCCGATCAAAGCCGTGAAGAAGTTAAAGCCGGTTCCCAGACGATTCTTATCTTAGGCATGGGGATTATCTTCGTATTCCTCGTATTGGCCGCCTTGTATGAATCGTGGAAAGTACCGTTTGCCGTATTGTTCTCCGTACCGTCCGGTATCGTAGGGGCAGCTTTAATTCCTTGGTTATTGAACTTAACCGGTGCTTATAGCTTAACCAACGATATTTATTTACAGATCGGGTTGTTGACCTTGGTCGGCTTAGCGGCGAAGAATGCAATCTTGATTATCGAATATGCTAAGATTCGTGTTGATGAGCGTGGCATGCGCTTTGTCGATGCGGCTATCGAAGCGGCGAAGATTCGTTTACGTCCTATCTTGATGACGTCCTTAGCGTTCATCTTAGGTTGTATTCCGCTCGCAATCTCCAGCGGCGCCGGTGCGGGTGCCCGTGTATCCATTGGTATTACCGTAGTAGCCGGTATGACATCTGCTACCTTATTCGGCATCTTCGTTATCCCGATGTTGTTCATCTTAATTGAAAACATCGGTGCCGGTAAGAATAAAAAACATTATACGTCAGTCTAGGTACTTAAAATCTTACAATAATGTAAGTTTTAAAGTGCATGACCTGTAAATTATTAAGCGAGTATGCTCTTTTGAGTGTACTCGCTTTTTACATATAATTCGATTGTTGCATATTATGTATAACTTAAATAAAAGAATACATGATATAATGATGGTAATTATAAAGTACATACGTGTACATGTAGGAGGCGATGCGTAGCTGGTGAGGTGTAACGGTGATGATTTATTATAATTATATATCTAAAAGTCACCGGGTTGTGTCTACGGTTATTGGGGGATAGCCGTCAGTAGGTTCGTTGTAGTAGTGAGGAGGTAAGTAAGTGAATATTATTATTTCGGTAATTGTCATTCTCTGGATTGGTACTTTAGTATTCAAACGATATAAAGCGCAAGCCGTTTTATTCATCGGTGGTATGGTACTATTAGCATTAGCCTATTTGATGGGTTACGGCACAATTCTTGGTGCTAAACAACAAACGGGTAACTTTATTTTTGATATTTATGAACTCATTCGCATTTTATTCAGTGAACGTGCTGCTAAATTAGGCCTTAATATCATGGCCGTAGCCGGTTTTGCCCGTTACATGGACCACATTGGTGCATCCCGTGCGTTAGTTACCTTGACAATTAAACCGCTTAAAAAATTAAAATCCCCGTATTTAGTACTCATGTGCTTGTTGGTAGTAGATGATTATCGGTCTTGCTATTAACAGTGCCTCCGGTTTGGCCATGTTATTAATGGTTACTATGTATCCTGTATTAATTGCGTTAGGCGTAAGTAAGTTGTCCGCAACGGCTGCCATCGCAACGACTCTTTGTCTCGACTGGAGTCCAAGTGATACAGGGACTATCTTTGCCGCTGAACTGGCGGGCATCGATCCTGTAACATACTGGCATTCCTATCAGGTACCGGTAGCTCTTTGGGTATTCCCGGTAGTTGCAATACTTCATTATGTTGTACAAAAATACATGGATAAACGAGATGGTCATATTGTAGTGGCTCAGGACGCTGTAGTTCACGAAGAAAAAATGACCAATGAAGACTTAAAAGAAGTTAAAGCACCTTTATACTATGCGATTTTACCGATTATTCCGCTCGCTTTAATTTTATCCTTCTCCAGTCTCTGGATTTCTTGGATTAAGATGAACATTATCATGGCCATGTTAATCGGTACGACTGTGGGCATGATTTTCCAATATTTACGTACCTTTGAGGGTAAGTCTACGCTTGCTGATTTACAGGTTTACTTCGACGGCATGGGTCGCCAAATGGCAAACGTAGTCAGCCTTATCGTAGCCGGCGAACTCTTTGCCAAAGGCTCATGGCTATCGGTACCATCGATGCCTCATCAACTGGGCTAAAACGTCCGGTTTCGGCGGTATCGGCATTACCCTCGTAATGGTATCCATCATCGGCATTTCCTCCATCGTTATGGGCTCGGGGAACGCTCCGTTCTTCGCCTTTGCTAACTTGGTGCCGTCCATTGCGGCGTCCACCGGCGTTTCGGCAGCCCTCATGATTTTACCGATGCATTTTATCGCCAGTGCGTTCCGTACCATTTCGCCGATTACGGCTGTAATCGTGGTAGCCGCCGGTATGGCCGGTATTTCACCGTTTGATTTGGTTAAACGTACTGCCATTCCGATGATTGGTGCCGGCTTTACGCTCGTTGTTGCGAACTTTGTAATGTTCTTATAATTTACAATGTTGAGCTAAAAGATTTGTTAATTATTTATATGTGTACTTTTAAATTTTAAAATTGTATTTCATATCTCCATCCGACATTGTGTCGGGTGGAGATATTTGTTTGTAAAAAGCATGCTATAATGCTCATTTACTCATACTGCAGAAGGGTAATTTATGGTATAATGAATAAGATAAATTAACTTCGTTAATTCTAATTTTTTATGAGGTGATATACATGAGTGAAAATGTAATTTTAGTAACCGGCCATAAGAGCCTGACACGGATTCCTTCTGTTCTGCATTAGGTTATGCTAATTTGAAACCCAGATGGGTATGCCTGCCAAAGCAATTTGTGCCGGTAAAGCTAACAAGGAAACTTCCTTCGTGCTTGATTATTTCAAAGTAGAACATCCTGAAATCGTGACAAGTTTTGCCGTTCGCATTAAAGACGTTATGGAAAAAGTACCGGCTGTTGATGCTTCTGCAAGCTTGGAAGATATTTTGGCATGGCGCAACACTCATGACATGAACCGTGTACCGGTTGTAAAAGACGGTAAATTCGTAGGCGTAATTTTACCAAGTCGTTTGATTGATGCTTTAGCCGGTGCTTGGCTCGATAAGAAAACTGTAACTGCCGCCGACATCGTATCTAAAGCGGGTTGTCAGTTGGTTTCCCCTGAATTAAAATTAAAAGAATTCGACCGCGGTCATGCCGGTGCGTTCCCGGTAGTAGACGGTGACACTTACTTTGGTATGGTTCGCTCCAAAGTGGAAGCACCTAAAGAAAAACAAAAAGTTGTATTAATTGACCACAATGAAAAAGTACAGATTATCGACGACATCGAAGATGCCGAAATTATCGAAAACATCGACCATCATCGTATCGGTGGTTTAACAACGGAAAACCCTATTTTCATCCATTACGAACCGGTTGGCTGCTCTTGCACCATCGTGGCTAACTTCTACTGGCAGTACGGTCAGGAAATTCCTAAACACATTGCGGCTTATTGTTATCCGCCATTATTTCTGATACAGTATTGTTCCGTTCGCCGACTTGCACACCAAAAGATGTGGAAACAGCTAAGAAATTGGCTGCTATCGCCGGTGTGGATTTGGAAGCGTACGGCCTTGAAATGTTGAAAGCCGGTGCCGATGTATCCGATTTCAGCGATGAACAAATCGTTCGTACAGATATGAAAGAATTCGGTGCTAACGGTCAGGTTATCAGCATTGGTCAGTTGACTACCATGCACGCTGAAGAAGTATTGACTCGTAAAGCTGCTTTGTTAAAAGCTTTGGAAGAATTGCGTGCATCTAACAAATATGCTGCATCTTACATCATGGTTACCGATATCTTGAAAGAAAGCACTAACTTATTATTCGCCGGCGATGCCGATGCTATCGTTAAAGCTGCTTTCGGTCAAGAACCTAAGGAACAGGAAGTATTCTTGGCTAATACTTTGTCCCGTAAAAAACAAATCGTTCCTCAAATCTTGGGAGCTATGAAATAATACGACTAAGTAGCTATATAAGTAAAACAAAAACGTTGCAAAGGGCAACGTTTTTGTTCATTCTGATTACACTGTGTAGAAAGGACTGTTATGAGTAGTATATTTGACGGCTTGAATAAAGAGCAACAAGAAGCAGTACGCACTACGGAAGGGCCACTGTTGATTGTAGCGGGCGCGGATCCGGTAAGACGCGTGTACTGACGTATCGCATTGCTTATTTATTGTCACAGGGTGTAAATCCTTATGAAATTTTAGCCATTACCTTTACCAATAAAGCGGCTAAAGAAATGAAGAGCCGTGTGGAGGATTTGGTTGGTTCCATGGCGGATCGCATCTGGCTCAGCACTTTTCATTCCTTTTGTGCAAAATTTTTACGTTTTGAGCTGGATAACTTCCTCGGCTACAGCAAAAATTTTACGATTTATGATACAGGGGACTCACAAGCCGTTATTAAGGGGGCGTTGAAGAGCCTGAATCTGGATGATAAATACTTTCCGCCGGGAGCTATGCTTAGTGCTATTTCCGATGCCAAGAACCGACTCTTGATGGCCCACGAATTTCGCATGGAAGCTCGTGATTTTACAGTCAAAAAGTGGCTGACGTATACGAATATTATGAGAAAGAACTCCGCAAGAATAATGCGCTCGACTTCGATGATTTGTTGATGGTAGCGGTTAAACTCTTGCAGAGCCGTGAAGATATTCTTCAGAAATACAGTAATCGCTTCCGTTATATCATGATTGACGAATATCAGGATACGAACCATGCTCAATATACGTTGGCTCATTTATTGGCCTCCAAATGGCAAAATATTTGTGTCGTAGGGGATGCGGACCAGAGTATTTACGCTTGGCGCGGTGCGGATATTCAGAATATTCTTGATTTTGAAAAAGACTATCCGGCTACTAAAACCATAAAACTGGAGCAGAACTATCGCTCCACGAAGACGATTTTGGAAGCGGCCAATGCGGTTATCGATAACAACGAAGGGCGTCCCGACAAAGTCCTTTGGACGGATAAAGATATGGGACCGAAAATTCGTCATTTCGAAGCTCAATCGGAACTGGAAGAAGCGGCTTTTATCAGCGAAACTATTGCCAAACAGCATGATATTCATGAAGTACCGTATGGTAATATGGCTATTTTATATCGTACCAATGCTCAGTCCCGTGCCCTTGAAGAAGGCTCATCAAACGAGGCATTCCTTATGTAATGGTAGGGGGGACGAAGTTCTACGACCGTAAAGAAATAAAAGACGTGTTAGCCTATTTAAAGGTACTCTTTAATCCCTTTGACGATTTGAGCTTGATGCGTATTATTAACGTGCCAAAACGCAGTATCGGTGCTACGACGGTTGCTAAATTGCAAGATTATGCTCGTGAAACAGGCAATTCTTTATTCATGAGTTTGACCATGTTAAGCAATATTCCGACAATTAAGGGCAAAACGAAGGAAAAACTGGAGGAATTCGGAATTCTGATTTTTACTTTGGTTGCCATGATGGATAACCACAATGTATTGCAGATTTTGGAAGCTATTCTAGAAAAAACAGGTTATCTTAAAGAATTGGAAGACAGCACGGACCCTCAAGACGAAGCCCGCGTTGAAAATATCGGTGAATTGTTATCCGTAGCCAAAGTATTCTTAGATGAAAATCCAACAGGCACGGTGCAAGACTTCTTGGAACAGGTGGCGCTAGTCAATGATGTGGATACGTATGAACAAGCTGATTCTAAAGTAACCTTGATGACCCTTCATTCAGCCAAAGGCTTGGAATTTCCGATTGTCTTCTTAGCCGGTATGGAAGAAGGCTTATTCCCACATAGCCGTACCCTCATGAATCCGGAAGAGATTGAAGAAGAGCGTCGCCTTTGCTATGTAGGGATTACCCGTGCGGAAAAAGAACTGTATCTTTTAAATGCTACGACCCGTACCGTATTCGGCCGCACCAACGGCTATTTGCCATCGCGCTTCTTAAAAGAGATTCCGGAAGGCTTGATTGAAGAGTTACGACCAAAACGCAAAGTGCGTGAGGATGTACAGCGTCATGTACCGTCTCATTTATCCGTAATGTCTCGTCCCGTAACGAAGCCTACTTTGCGTAATCCTGTTGTGGAAAACTGGCAAGTCGGTGATACGGCGGTTCATTCCAAATGGGGGAATGGCAAGGTTATCGAACTTCAGGGATCCGGTTCCGGCTTGAAGTTAAAAATAGACTTCCCAACTCAAGGGGTTCGCTTAATTATGGCTCAATTTGCACCGGTTAAGCGTTTAGAAAAATAACCTGTTATATCATTGTTTTACAAAAGACGGTAGGAGAAAGACTATGCCAGCAATGAATGAATTAAGAGCAGCTGTAGCCAATGCGGCTACGGAAGAAGCAAAAGCCCATGCCCTGCAACAATTATTGCTCATGCCGGATATTTGTATTATGTAAAAGATGCGCCGGAAATGGAAGATTATGAGTACGATAAACTCTATCGGGAATTACTCGATTTGGAAACGGCGCATCCCGAATTTATCACATCCTATTCACCGACACAGCGCGTAGGCGCCAAGATTGAAGGGGATTTTCCGAAAGTCGTACACGGACGACCAATGCTGAGTCTTGGTAATGTTTTCAGTGATGCTGAAGTGCGTACGTTTGCGGAACGAACCGAACGCGAGCTCGGTCATCGACCTGAATATGTCATTGAACTTAAAATCGACGGCCTCGCTTGTAATCTTCATTATGAAAACGGTGTTCTCGTAAGAGCCGTAACCCGCGGTGACGGCCGTGTCGGGGAAGATGTAACGAATAATGTGCGCACCATTCAATCGGTACCGCTTTGGATTGAAAATGCACCGCCGTATATTGAAATACGCGGTGAAGTATACATGCCTCATAAAGAATTCCAACGCATTAACGAAGAGCGTGAAGCGGCCGGTTTGCCGACGTTTGTAAATCCGCGCAATGCCGCCGCCGGTTCTTTGCGCCAGTTAGATCCGGCCATTACAGCCAGTCGTAACCTCGACTTCTTCGCCTATGCTGTAGGTTCTTCGGAAGGCTCCGATATTCACTCCCAGAGTGAACTATTAAAGCGTTTAGCGGAATATCATTTCCATGTAAATCCAAATTACAAAGTGTGCCAAACCATTGATGAAGTAATTGAACGTATTGCTTATTGGGATACGGCTCGTCATGAATTGGCCTATGATACGGACGGTATGGTAATTAAAGTGAATTCCTTTGAAGACCAGGAACAATTGGGGGCTACCGTTAAAGATCCCCGGTGGGCTACGGCTTTTAAATATCCGCCGGAAGAAGTAGAAACCATCGTCAAAGATATTACTATCAATATTGGCCGTACCGGCGTTTTGACACCAACCGCGGAATTGGAGCCGGTCTTTGTATCAGGCACCAATGTAGCGCGCGCCACCCTTCATAACGAAGATTTTATTAAAGACAAAGACATTCGCATCGGTGACCATGTGATGATTCATAAAGCGGCGGAAATTATTCCGGAAGTCATTAAATCCTTACCGGAAAAACGCACCGGTGAAGAGCGTGAATTTAGCATGCCGACCAACTGTCCGATTTGTGATTTTCCGACCGTGCGCCAACCCGGTGAAGTCGCGGTTCGTTGCAGTAATCCGCATTGTCCGGCTGTGGAAAAAGAAAAAATCATTCACTTTGCCTCCCGTGATGCCATGAATATTGACGCTTGGGGCCGAGCATTGTGGAAAGCCTCATTGCCTATAAGTTAATTGCTACGGTAGCCGATTTGTACAAATTAACGGAAGAACAGCTGGTTACGATGGAGCGCATGGGTAAGAAATCGGCGCAGAACCTCTTAAAAGCCATTGAAGAATCTAAAACCCGTGGTCTCGGTCGACTGCTCTTTGCTTTGGGGATTCGCTTAATCGGTGCTAAAGCAGGCCGAACTATTGCGGAACATTTTCCCACTATGGAGGCTTTACAGGCTGCTACCGCTGAAACTTTAACGGCGGTCAGTGAAATCGGGCCGACCATGGCGGACAGCTTGGTGGCTTATTTTAAAGAGCCGTATAATTTGGAACTCATTGCAGCCCTTCGCGAAGTGGGCGTTGTTATGGCAGAAGAACAGGTGGAACCGAGCGGCACCGAACTGGAAGGGGAAACCATTGTTTTAACGGGAACACTTGAAAGTATGGGGCGTAAAGAAGCAGGTGAACTCTTGGCGGCTCACGGCGCTAAGATAACAGGCTCCGTAAGTAAGAAGACAACTATCGTTATCGCCGGTGCCGAAGCAGGCAGTAAGCTCACTAAAGCGGAATCTTTGGGTATTCGCGTCATGGATGAAACGGAGTTTTAGAATTAATCAAGGACTGGCAATAAATTCGGCCTTTTGGAATCAAACAAAGATGGGCAATAGATGCGGCCTTTTGAAATACATCACAAATTGACCCTACGATTTTTAAAATAGGCAATATATCAGCTTATTTTGTATTGTCATAGTCAATTTGATATAATAATAAAATGGAAAGGATGTGTACGCATGAAAATTGATCGGGAAGAAATAAAAAAGATTGCTTTATTATCTCGTTTAGATATTAGCGAAGAAAATATGGGCACTGTAGAAAAAGCGTTAAATGACGTATTATCTTATGTTGCTGAATTGGAAGAATTGGACCTTGAAGGGGTAGAACCTATGGCCCATGCAGTTCCTTTACACAATGTATTCCGTAAGGACGAAGTGATTCCTTCGTTGCCACATGATTTGGCAATGCAGAATGCACCTGAAGAAGAAGACGGTTACTTCAAAGTGCCGCGCGTTATACAGGAATAGGAGGAAGCACTGTGACCATTCATGAATTACATCAGAAATTAGTGGCCAAAGAATTGTCGGCCGTTGAATTAACGAATGCCGTAATTGCCCATAAAGCAAAAACAGAACCGACAGTACATGCGTATTTAGCGGATTCTCACGAACAAGCTTTAGCGGTAGCAGCTAAAGTTGATGAAAAAATTGCAGCCGGTGAAGCCATTTCGCCGTTAGCCGGTATTCCGGGGGCTGTAAAAGACAATATTTGTATTAAAGACCAACAGGCTACTTGTGCGTCTCGTATGTTGGAAAACTTCGTACCGCCATACAATGCGTCTGTTGTTGAAAAGTTAACCGGTGAAGACTATGTAAGCCTTGGTAAACTTAACATGGACGAATTCGCCATGGGTAGTTCTTCCGAAAGCTCCGCATTTGCTAAAACTACGAACCCTTGGAACGCCGAGTATGTACCGGGTGGTTCTTCCGGCGGGGCGGCTGCTTCCGTAGCAGCGGGCAGTGCTGTGTGGGCTTTGGGTTCCGATACGGGCGGATCTGTTCGTCAGCCGGCGTCCTATTGCGGCGTAGTTGGTTTAAAACCAACTTACGGCAATGTGTCTCGTTACGGCCTTATTGCGTATGCTTCATCGCTTGACCAAATCGGCCTGTGACCCGTGACGTAACTGATGCGGCTATCGTGCTTAACGCTATCAGTGGCCACGACCATCGTGATTCCACGTCTATTCCGGGCGAACGTCCTGATTACACGAAAGCCTTGGTAAATGACGTAAAAGGCCTTAAAATCGGTATGCCAAAAGAATATTTCGGCGAAGGTCTCAACAGTGAAGTCCGTGAAGCGCTTGAAAAAGCCGCTAAAGTATACGAAGGTTTGGGTGCTGAAATCGTAGAAGTAAGCTTGCCGACTTCTAAATATGCTTTATCCGCTTATTATATTATCGCTTTGGCGGAAGCCAGCTCCAACTTGGCTCGTTACGACGGCGTAAGCTATGGTTTGCGTGTACCGGCTGATAACTTGGTTGAAATGTCCACGAAGACTCGCTCCCAAGGTTTTGGTGCCGAAGTACAGCGTCGTATCTTGCTCGGTACCTATGTATTGAGTTCCGGCTATTATGATGCTTATTATTTGAAAGCCTTGAAAGCTCGTCGTTTGATTAAAAACGAATTTGATGCGGCTTTTGAAAAAGTAGACGTATTGTTAACACCGACTGCACCAAATACAGCGTTCAAGTTCGGTGAAAAAATTAACGATCCGTTATCCATGTATTTAGAAGATATTTGTACCACCTGTTAACTTGGCCGGTATTCCGGGCATTTCCATCCCGGCAGGTTTTGCATCCAATGGTATGCCAATCGGTATGCAGTTGTTGGCACCGGCTATGGGTGAAGAAGTCTTATTCCGTACGGCTTATACATTCGAACAGGCTTGTCCGGAATGCAATAAAATCGCATCCATTGGGGAGGTAACACTATGAAATACGAAACAGTCGTAGGGCTGGAAGTCCATACGGAGTTAAAGACTAAATCTAAAATCTTTTGCGGTTGCACTACTGAATTCGGCGGCGACCAAAATACGCATGTTTGCCCTGTATGTTTAGGTTTACCGGGCGTTATGCCGGTACTTAACCAAAAAGTGGTTGAATATGCTATTCGCGTCGGCTTAGCTTTGAACTGTGAAATTTTACAATTCAATAAATTCGACCGTAAAAACTACTACTATCCGGATTTGCCAAAAAACTGGCAGACATCCCAATATGACTTGCCAATCTGCTTGAATGGTCATATTGATATCGAAGTGGGCGGCAAAACTCGTCGTATCCGCATTACGCGTATTCATATGGAAGAAGATGCCGGTAAATTGGTTCACAGCGGCAATACCATCAGCACATCCGATTCCTCCAACGTTGACTACAACCGTACCGGTGTACCATTGTTGGAAATCGTATCGGAACCTGATCTTCGCTCCGGTGAAGAAGCTCGTGCCTATGTTGAAAAAATCCGTTCCATCATCAAATATTTGGACGTGTCCGACGTTCGTATGGAAGAAGGCAGCTTGCGTTGCGACGCCAATATTTCCGTACGCTTGATGGGCGACGAAAAATTAGGTACTAAAACTGAAATTAAGAATATGAACTCCTTAACTGCATTGCAGAAAGGTGTTGAATATGAAGCCATTCGTCAGGCGGAAACGTTGGAAGACGGCGGCACTATCGTTCAGGAAACCCGTACTTGGGACGACAGCAAGGGCATGACATTGTCCATGCGTAAGAAAGAAGCGGAAAACGACTACCGTTATTTCCCTGAACCTGACTTGGTACCAATCGTGATTACGGATGAACAGATTGAAGCGGCTCGCCAATCCTTACCGGAATTACCGGATGCAAAAATGGCTCGTTTCCAAGCCGATTACGGTTTATCCGAAGAAGATAGTGCGATTTTGACAACTATGCGTGAAACCGCCGATTACCTTGATGAAGCTGTTAAAGCCGGTGCTGATGCTAAAACAGCAGCTAACTGGATGCTAGGTGATTTGTCCAAAATGGTGAACGAAGCCAATATTACCTTTGCCGATGCGAAAGTTAAACCGGCTCAATTGGCCGCTATGATTGAACTCATCAACAAAGGCACTATTTCCGGTAAAATTGCGAAAAAAGTTATCGTTTCCATGTGGGAAACCGGTAAAGATCCGCAAGCTATCGTTGAAGAACAAGGTCTTGTTCAGATTACCGATACCGGCGCTATTGAAGAAATCGTAAAACAAGTTATTGCCGATAATCCTAAGTCTGTAGAAGACTTCAAGAGCGGTAAAGGCAAAGCTATCGGTTTCTTGGTTGGTCAGGTTATGAAACTCAGCAAGGGCCGCGCTAATCCGGGCGTTGTTAACGAATTATTGCAGAAACATTTGAACGCATAAATTTAAAAGTTTTCAGCTTATATAATATAGAATTATGGTTATACATAATTCCATATGAGTAAGCGTAAGACCTATTAATTCCGATTCTTTGATTTAAAACACAGGAGATTGCTATGGAAGATAAACAATCTTATGATTCTAAACAGACGAGTGTGTTATCGGAAGAAGAACGTCGTGCGTTTGACGGCGTGACCATAGATGAAACCGGGCGTGAGCAATCTGAAGAGGATATTCGTCGTGAAAACCGTGCCAAGACTCATGAAATGTCTGATGGCACCGGTTTTAATGATTATTTTCAGCAGACAATTCCGGGCGTAAAAGTATTTACCTTCAGCTCTGTGGGCTGGAAGGGTAAATTAATCATGGCAGCTCTCGTAGTTGTTCTTTTTAGTGTGTTAACTTTCTTTGGTGGTTTATTTTTAATTGGATTTATTGTGTTGGGACTAGGCGTCGGTATATGGGCGCTCTTACGAAAGCTTTTTTAATGGTATAAAGACTTCTTCATTCCAGTTCGCTATCCGGCGTGCATGCACGAAAGGCTAGCTTGCCCAGAATGGAGAAGTCTTTTCGCGTATATAAAAGCAATTGCCAAGAAAGGAGAAGTTATGAGTTCTAATGAAAAGCCGATTGTGGCTTTGATGTATGATTTTGATAAAACGTTGTGTACTAAGGATATGCAGGAATATGGTTTTATTCCGGAGCTTGGAATGACGACGGCGGATTTTTGGCGTGAGGCTAATGGTTTAACCGATAAAGACGGCATGGACGGTATTTTGGCGTATATGTTCATGATGGTTAAGATGAGTAGGCTCCATGAAGTGCCGATTACCCGGCAAACGTTAAATAAACTAGGGGAAGGAATTGAATATTTTCCGGGCGTAATTTCTTGGTTCGACCGCATCAGTGCTTACGGTGAGTCAAAAGGCGTGCAAATAGAGCATTATATTGTATCGTCCGGCGTGAAAGAAATTATCGACGGTAGTAAGATTGCGAAGTTTTTCAAAAAGATTTACGCCTGTGAATTCAAGTATGACTATAACGGTCTTATCGAATGGCCGAAGATTGCCGTTAACTATACAGCCAAAACACAATTCTTGTTCCGTATTAACAAGGGCGTATTGGATATTACTACGAGCAGCGATAAAGAGCTGAATCAGTATACACCGGAAGTGGAACGACGAGTACCATTCAGTAACATGATCTATATTGGTGACGGACTCACCGACGTGCCATGTATGAAACTTGTTAAGGTGAATGGTGGTCAAGCCATTGCCGTATATAACCCGGAACAGGAAAACGGAATTAATGTGGCGAAAAATCTGATTAAAGATAATCGCGTTAATTTTGCCTGTCCGGCCAATTATGATGAAGCAGTCGATTGGATAATATTGTGAAGACTATCATTGATAAAGTAAAAGCTGTTGAAACATTGCAGAGAATGTAATATTGTAGACGAGATTCTGTATTATCGTGAAGATGAAGACGAGGAAGAAGAATGGTAGGTTGAGTCTACTGTATTGATAAAAAATCATAACAATCATATCTATTTGTTATACATGTGTAGTAAAAAATTGAAAAGTATTGTAATATTAAAATAGTAAGTAGTGTCGTGTTTATATTTAGGGAGGGGTATTATGAAACGAATATGGGGTATTGTTTTGATGTTTATTACCGTCCTGGCTGTTCTGGGCTGCGGTACTGACAGCATTACCGGCGGTTCCGGGAAAAGTATTTTTACAGAACCGGGTTTGGCGGCTAAGGCTATTTCCGAATTGAAAGAAACACCTGCATTAAAGGGGAAAGATATTCAGGTATTTCAAAATGTACTGGTTAGTGATCTTAAGGGTGTAGGAAGCCGCATTGATATTAATATCCTCGTTCCTGACACTAATGATAAAGTTGATAATTATGTGTACCAAAATGGTAAATGGGCTGCTCCACAACCGGTTCAAATTTCGGGCGACGGTGACATGAAAGACAATGTTATGCCATTAGATGCTATCGATTACAGTAAGATTCCGGATATGTATAAAATAGCCCAAGATAAGGCCAAAGAGATTGAAGGCGGTAAAGTAGATGAACAGCTGATTTACATTTTTAAAATTAATGAACGTAAATATGATGCTCATCTTAAATCGAAGGAGCCAGAGAAAAGTTCGACGCCATTTTTGACTCTAAAGGCAACCTCATTGAAATGAAAAAAGAATAGTAATGATTAGTCGCTAGTTTTACACAAGTAAAAAGTGAATAAGTTGGTGTTTAATAATTTTGAGACGCTACTGCTATTGTAAACAGTAAGATTTAGTGTAAAAACTATTGTCGTTGGAGAATTTCTAATTTTAGATTGTGTTCGACTCGGCAATAGTTTTTTATCTTTTAAAATTGTATAGTTTACTAACCATATCGTATGTTTGCATGAAATTTCCTATTGGGAATGTCGTTAGTGTTATTTAGTTTTATATATAGGAGGGGTATTATGAAAAGATTAATGGAGATTATTTTCATGATTATCACTGTAATGGCCATGTTAGGCTGTGGTGGTGACAGTGATACCGGTGGTGGTAAAAAAGTATAATCACTGAACCGGGCTTAGCAGCTAAGATTATTACCGAATTAAAAGAACAATCAGAATTTAAGGGAAAAGTAATTAAGGTGTTCAACAATGTAGTAGTTTCGGATACAGAAGAGTATGGAAATACGATTAGTATTGATGTTTTGGTTCCCGGCACCAGTGACAAAGTTGACAAATATATTTATATGAATGGCAAGTGGCAAAATGCAGGCGCGGCGTTCATTCCCGATGGTCTTACTGTGAAAGATAATCTTATGCCAATCGATGCCATCGACTATAGTAAAATCCCTGAGATGTATAAAGTGGCCGAGGAAAAAGCGAAATCTATTGAAAACGGTAAGTTGAAAAATCAGTGGGATATATCTATTATGCTGGCAATCACTCATATAAGCTACATTCTAATTGATGGCTCTAAAGAATCATATTCAACAGAATTTGATGCTAAAGGTAATTTTGTTAAATTTATTGACGGATGACAAGATCTAAATTTCACGCTTGAAGATGATATTTTTATTTCATATTACTCCTATTTTTTCAATCTATAATTACAATCAATACAAATAAAAGTTATAATATAGATATAGTTAGATGTAAAAAGTACATTGAAAGGAGATATGATTATGAAAATAGGAAAGTATTCAAAGTACAAAAAGGCATTACGAGCTATGGTTCTTATGGGAGCGACATTAACGGTGGGTGGATTAATAAGCTCGGTAAGTGCGGCCGATTCTTTGGATTTAAAATCCAAAATTATGAAACGCGTACGATGACAGTTGACGGTAAGGAAGTAACCTTTAGAGCTTATGAAAATATTCCGTATGTAGCCAATCCGGTGGATACGACCTATCAGTCTATGAATGTGTATATTCCGGAAGCCTATTTTCAAAATGAAAAAGATGGAAAATATACAGCTGAATCGGCACCTATCTTTTTACCAAATTCGGTAGGCGGCTATCGTCCGGGGAAAGCGGCCACACCGACTCTTTCTAAAGATGGCGAACCGAATGCTGTTTTATATGCTTTATCACGTGCCTTGTTGTGGCGGCACCGGCTGCACGCGGTCGCAGTAACGAAACGGCAGAAGGTGTCTATTACGGTAAAGCGCCGGCCGCTATTGTGGATTTAAAGGCAGCCGTGGCCTATTTACATAAGAATGATAACATTATGCCCGGTGATGCGAATAAAATTATTTCCAACGGCACCAGTGCGGGCGGGGCCTTATCCTTGTTGCTAGGTGCTACCGGTAATGAATCGGATTATGCTCCGTATTTACAAGAGATTGGCGCAGCCGATGCGCGAACCGATATTTATGCCGTATCGGCGTATTGTCCGATTACCGATCTTGACCATGCCGATATGGCCTACGAATGGTCATATAACGGTGTCAATGAATACACAGGTATGCCGTCCTTTGGCGGTCAAATGGAGCCACCTGATCCTACCTTAGGGAGCAGCTCGGCCAAAGCCACCCCGGATATGTCAGCTATGCCGGACATGTCCGGTGAAGCACCCGGTAAGCAACAAACTCAAAAGGCAGTTCAATTGACGGCTGACGCGATTGCTTACAGCGATCTTTTGAAAAATAACTTCCCTGAGTATTTGAATAGTTTACAGCTAAAAGATCAAGACGGTAAATTATTGTCACTCGACTTTAACGGCAACGGCTCCTTCATGGACTATGCTAAATCGTATATCATTAAGAGTGCTGAAAAAGCTAAAGCAGCAGGAACGGATATTTCCAGTGCCGATTTTTAGTGTATGATGCGAAAAATCCGGATAAAATCGTCGATGTTGATTGGCTGAAATACAATACTTCGGTTGGTCGCATGAAGGCTCCGGGTGCTTTTGATTCTCGCGACAATTCTACTGGTGAAAATAACTTGTTTGGCACGGCTACGGTAGACAATCAACATTTCATACAATTTGCATCTATTAACGGTGACGGCACTGCTGTGGCAGATGAACATATCGTCAAAATGATGAATCCGCTTAACTATATTGCACCAAATGACGCTTCAAAGACGAAGGAACAGACCCAGCATTGGCGCATTCGCTATGGTGAAAAGGATAACAACACGTCCATGGCCGTGCCGCTAATTGTGGCTACTCGCTTGGCTAATTATGGTTACGACGTTGATTTTGATTTGCCATGGGGCATTCCGCATGCCGGCGATTATGATTTACAAGAACTTTTTGATTGGATTGATCAATTAGTTTAACGTCTCTCTAATCAGGCGAGCAAACAATTCCATGGCAGGGCTAAGCCACTTATTACTGTTATAACCGCAAACACCCGATATATGAGTATCTGTTAATTCGGTTTCGAGGGCTACCAGTCACCGTTATTCAATTCATTTTTTACGGCAAAGGTTGGCAGATACGAAATACCGACATTGCTTTTTACCAGGTTTTTAATAGTAGGTATGCTCCATAATTCGATGGTATGGTCCAGTCGTATGGACTTTCTTTGCAAATATTGTTCGAATATTTGACGGAAGATGCAGTTAGGTTCATTGATAATAAAAGGTATAGGAATATTCTGATTTGGTGTTATGAAATCAGAATATTCCTTTTTTATTTCCGGCGAAGCAACTAAGGTCATAGGGTAATTGCCAAAAGAAGCTACTGTTAAATTATTTCCAAAACCTCCGACGTTTTCATAAAATATACCGAGGTCTAAGATACAGTCCAATAACTCGTTGCGGATGTCATAACAATTCATGGACCGTAAAAAGAGTCTTGTATTGGGAGCTAAATCGTGGAATTTTTGCAAAACCGGTGAGAGTTTATAACAAAGCAGGGTTTCGCCTACGCCGATACGTAAAATGCCTTTATATTCCGTCAAATCATTTTCAAAACAATTCAAGCGTTCAACTGATGTAAGAACATCGTTACATAGGGATATAACTGTTCACCGGCTTTGGTGAGCATCATTCGTCGGCCGATTTTTTCAAATAATTTTACCGAAAGTTCCTGCTCTAATTGTCCGACTTGGAAGGTAATGGTGGATTGCGTATAGTTGAGTTTTTCTGCCGCTTTGGTAAAGCCGCCTTCTTAAATAGTAGTTTTAAAGGTCTGTAAATATTTTAGTTCCATGAGCATCTCCAATACTTCAATAATAATGAAGTTTATATTTAATAACACCAATTATATTTAATTATCTATTGATGGTATACTAGCAGGGAAAAATACGATTGTCAACGAGATGCTTACATGGAGTTTTTAAACAATATATCAAGCTTTAAAATTCGTAATGAAGATGAAAGACTAGAATATGAGGAGGCAATATAATGTATTCACTTGAATTAGCAAACAGTAAAGAGTTAGAAGTATGCTATGAAATTATTGAAGAAGGGCGTGCTTTTCAAAAAGAACAGGGATTTGTGCAATGGACGGAAGCATATCCCAATCGCGATACAATTGAAGCTGATATGGAGAAGAAAAAGGGGTATGTTATCAAAGCCCAACAAGAAATTTAGGTTATATGTGCGTTGATTTTGACGGTGAACCGGCTATGACGATATTAATGGGGCGTGGCGAAGTGAGGCGCCTTATGCGTGGTTCATCGCATGGCTTTTAGTAAAAAAGCGACGAGGCCAGGGCATTGCGACATAGCTTTTGGTTTAATAGACAAACTTTGTGTAGCTAAAGGCGTGAAATATATTAGAGTGGATACGGATTTTCCGAATAAACGAATGCAACATATTTTGAAGAAGAACGGTTATGTTTATTGTGGTACCATTGTTTTTCAAAACGGCGATAAATTAGCGTATGATAAATTATTATAATATGCATTAGGCCTACCGGCTTTAATTACTCTTTTATAAAATTTTCTCTAAAAAGAAATGCCCCGAAAGGTAATAATTCAACCTTCCGAGGCATTTCTTTTTTAGTGTTATATTATTTTGAACCGATAATAGTTATTGCAGCTGTAATAATTCTTCTTTTAATTCAAAATACTTTTCCGTATAATACGGTGCCATTTGGGATTCCAGCAAATCACCGCCATAGGCTCGACGGCTGACTACGATGATAGGCGGGCTCTGGATTCGTTTGGCCACGGCCAGGCCGGCGAAGGAATTCCACCAACGTTCTAAATCAGCGATAAAGTCGGACGCACTGTCAAAGTAATGAGAAATCGGCTTAGGTAAGTTTAGAATCGCTTCTAAACGATTTTCTTTATACGCGAGCAGTAAATCTTCCGGCGTCATACGATTCCAAGGTTCGATGAAGCTCTTAAATAAACGGTCGTGGTATTCGTACTGCAATGGATCGCCTTGACCTTTGGTGATATCCTGGTTTTCAGATAATTCCGCACTCGGAATGATATCAATAGTGCCTTGGGGGATGACTTCGCGCTTGAAGATTTCACGGTTTAAATAATTGGCTAAATCATAGACCTGATATTTCCAAAGGTCACCGGAGGCGGCTAGGAAACCGGCTAAATCACCATATAGGGTGGCATAACCGATGGTGAATTCCGTCTTATTGCCGTTGCAGGTGAAAGCACCGCCTACAGAAGCAGCGAGACCGGCCAAGATACGAGCAGAGCGGTCGCGGGCTTGGATATTTTCTTTCACAAAGGAGCTAACTTTGACTTGTTCGGAGCCGTTCGGGCCTTCAAAGGTTAATGACTCAAATTGGTTGACGGTGAGCGTTAAACTGTCCTCTACCGGGCAAACGGCATATTGGCAACCTAGATTCTTGGCCAGTTGAGCTGCTAAATCTTTCGTAGCCGTTGAATTGAAGCGGGTCGGCATATTCACCAAATAAATTTGTGATGGATCTAATACGGTCGCATAGAGGGCTGCGTTTAAGGCTGAGTCTATACCGCCGGACACGCCGATGACGATTTTTTTTATGCCTGTTTGCTTTAAGAAGGATTTTAAGCCGTAATGAAGGGCCCGGTAAATTTGAGCAACTTCCAAAGGTGCTTCTGATTTAACAGGCGTTTTAATCACTGTTTGGTTATCGTATAAATCTACTACTTCGTAGCGTGCTTCAGTCGTTACATTTCGGCTATTTTCAGTAATCGGGCTGTCAGCATTTTCAACCGTGGTTGCTTCGCTTGTTTTTGCCATTAAAACAGGCTGTACGGTAGCTTCGTAGGCCGGTAATTGAGCAACTACTTGGCCAGCTTGGTTGTACACCGTGGATTGACCGTCAAAGGTACAAATGGATTTACCATTATTTTGTAAGCCCACAGAATTAATGTAGAAGACAGGCGTTTCTAATTCCTTAGCGCGTTCACTGAATAGGCGATGGCGTCGTTCGTTTTTGCCAAGGGTAAATGGGGACGCTGAAATATTGATAAATGCATCAATCGGCACATCTTGAATGGTGCTCTTATCCGCAAGCGTCGTCGTTGGAGAGAAGGAGTAGTTTTCATCCCAGCTATCTTCACATAAGAGTGGGGCTACATTGAACATTTCGCCGTTTTTAAAAGTAAATGGTAAAAGGCCTAACAACTCCTCAACCGGGCGATGTAACTCTTGAGCTACAGTCGGTAGCGGCGTGAAATAGCGAGCTTCATTGAAGAAGCGATAGTTCGGATTGAGCGTTTTTATAATAAACGGATAGGGCGATTCCTGAGGGGTAATGAGCTCGCCGTTTTGAGCGGCGAAAATAGCGTTAAATTTGCGTGGTCGTCCATCAAATTGGTTTTGTCAGGATCGAGGCCGACATTGCCGAAGATGACAGCTATATTATCGGTTGACTTGATAATTGTTTCGCCCATGGCTACGCATTCATTGACAAAAGCCGGTTGATCCCATACATCGCCGATGAGATAACCGCTAAGAGCGAGTTCGGGAAGAATTAATAGGTCCAAGCGCAAGGCTTTAGCGTATTCGATCGCTTGTAAAATAATATCTCTGTTTTTACGGGGGTTGCCGGGCGTAATTTCAATTTGGCCCATACCGATGCGTATCATAGGAGCTCCTTATTTTGAAAAAGAGAACAGTTCATAATGTAAAGGTTTATAATGTAAAAATACTGTCTAAGATATATTAGTGCAATATGTCTTAGACAGTTTTATTATACCTTATTTTTCAACGGTAGTGATTTTATTTTTTAAATGAGGCAAATCGGTAATGAAATAGGTGGACAGTAAGGCAATCCAGACAATCGGATTTAAAGTGAGCCAAGCATTTTGAAGACCGTACATATCTGCCAATTTACCGATAAGAGGCGCGACAATGCCACCAAGGGTAATGCCGAGTCCTAAGGTAATACCGGAGGCAAAGCCGATGTTTTTAGCTAAATACACTTGTCCTAAAATAATCATAGGGCTGTATTGGGTAAAAATACCGAAACTTAACGGTAAAATTAGAATCATGGAGAGCCAGTAGGAATCACTTAGAGTAAAGGCCAACATGATAGGCACAAGGGAAATATAGCAATAACGAATGCTTTAACATAGCCGATGCGATCGGCTAAGGTACCGCCAAGAACGGTAACGATAATACCGCAAACAAAATAAATAGAAAGGGCTAAGTTACCGGATGCCGTTGTTTGACCTAAATGGGTAATCCAATAGATGGGGATAAAGGTGTTAAGTACGGCAAAGCAAATGGAGCGAGCCGCAATGGTAACGAAGAGAATATTGAAACTGCGCCAGTCATTTTGAGCCGTAACGTTGGCAGAGGTTTCTTTTACTTTACGTTCCGCTTTGGCGGCTAATTTATATGGTTTTAATACTAAATAGAGGGTCACTGCCACAATGGCGATAACGGCAAAGATTAAGAGGCTTTTGACGCCCCAAATATAAGCGCTGCTGCCGATGATAGGACCGATGGTAAAACCGGCTTGGCCACCAACAGAAAAATAACTCATGGCCTTGCCTTTTTCTTTACCCGCAATCGCGTTAACCCAACGCGCTGCCTCCGGATGGAACAGGCTGAGCCGAAACCGGAAATGAGGGCGCACATAATAATGCCCACATAACTGTCTACAAAGGCAATGGAAGCAATACTAAAGCCGCAAATCAGAATTCCCAATGGAACACTTTGCCAAAAGGTTTTTTATCCGCCAAATAGCCAAAGAATGGTTGGGCAACCGTAGCTAAGGCTGTGTTGAAAAAGATAATAATGGCTACTTGTTCATAGGTGAGCCCGTAATTGGTAATAAATAATGGCAATAGAGCCGGTAATGAACCTTGAGCCGTATCATTAATCATATGGCATATGGCCGGTAAATATTCGTGAGTTTTTTGTATAAATCTATTTTCAGACGGAGTCTGGTTAATACTTATTTCGGTAGACATAAAAGACCTCTTTTTTAAGTTTAATTATTACATCGGATTAGTAATCAACTTTGTAAGTACTAATTATCCGTAACACTCATATTTTATACCTCTTGGCACACTTTTACAAGAAATTTACATACTTGTTTAGGTAAATGATGATTGTTTAGTGATTTATAACGAGAAGCTTTAAAATTTGAATAAACTCTTTTTATTATGTAGTTAATAAGGATAAATGCGAGTATTTTGTGAAAAATACCAATTTTTTTAAAAAAGTATTATCAATAAAAATATTGTTGTGTTTTCTTGATAAATGAGTATATAATGAGTATTATTTAAAAGATTTATAACGGGGAATAAAATTTTATTAATAATCTTGTATGGGGTGTTTACTGGAAATAAAAATTAGTTGAGCGTAGAGTATTGAGTAGAATATCGGGCCTAATCCCGACTTATCAGATTATGGAGTAATGAGTGATTGTGTAATTATGCAATTGAGTAAAAGGAGACTTATGGCAACAATTTATCTTATCCGTCATGGTGAAAGTGCAGCAAATGCAGGTCTAAAAACGTTTGGAACGGCAACTATACCTTTAACGCCATTGGGGCAATCTCAAGCGCAAGAAGTGCCGGAACATTTGCCTAATCACTTAGAGTATATTATTCACTCTACGTATTTACGTACTAAAGAAACTGCGAAACCGACGATTAATGCCTATCCGACGGCTACGGTTGAAGAATGGCCGGAAGTTCGTGAATTTACTTATTTAGATCCGGTGAAATGTATGGGGTCGACCATGGCGGAGCGTAAGCCGATGGTGGAAAAATTTTGGGAAACATTGAATCCGGATTTACAAATGCATCCTACGGTAGAATCGTTCGGGCAATTTATTAAGCGTGTTAAGGCCGCCCACTTATTGTTAAATGAACGTTTTGGCGGTAGTCATAAAAATGTTGCCGTATTTACGCATGCATTGTTTATGAAAGCTTTTTTTCAGGTGGCGGAGAAGCCTGATGCTTCGGCTAAACAGCTTATGTCGGAATTTTTTGATTGTCCGGTAATTTATAACTGTGATATTTTTACGTACGAACTTTAAGTACCATTAAGAGTTTATTGAATGTAATATTATAGTAAAACTCGACAATCAATACCCTCCATTCACACAAAATTCTCAAAATATGATATAATATAGCCGATGACTAAGTTAGTGGCAGTGTAGTTAACTGCGATCATATGATGAGGATATTAATGAACATACTCTTAAGTACTTTAAATTCAAAATTTATACATTCGTCGTTGGCGCTCAGGTATTTGCGCGCCTTCGGACGCACTCAAGGACAGGCATATGATATAGTGGAATACACTATTAATATGCCTGTTTTGGATATTATAAGCGATTTAACGGAACATGACGCCGATGTAGTGGGATTTGCCTGCTATATATGGAATATTGATATGACACTCCATGTAGCGTCTTTGTTAAAATCGGTACGACCGGCGGTAAAAATTGTACTGGGCGGTCCGGAAGTATCTTATACGGCTCGCCGTATTTTAGAACAGCATCCGTATATTGATTACATTGTACAAGGTGAAGGGGAAGAAGCTTTTGCCAAATTAACGGCTAAATTGCAAGCCGGAGAATCACCGTTGGAACCGGCTATAACGGGTATATTGGGACGTGAAACCGGAACTGATGTAACCGGCACCAATACTATGGATGTTACAGCGTTGATTGCTAATGTTGGGAACGTTAATTCTTTAAATGAGATATATCCTATTAAAGGTTCTGAAGAAGTGGCGGAAGTAGCCGATTTAGGTACGATTCCATTCCCCTATGATGAATCGGATATGGTAGATTTGGAACATAAGATTATTTACTATGAATCGTCTCGCGGCTGTCCGTTTCACTGTCAGTACTGTTTATCGGGCAATGCCAATACGGTACGATTTTTCCCGCAGGAACGAACCTTTAAAGAATTACAGTGGTTTATTGACCATAAGGTAAAGCAAGTTAAATTTGTAGACAGAACCTTTAACTGCGCCAAGCATCATCATTTACCGCTGATGCAGTGGATCCATGATGCGGATACGGCGACGAATTTCCACTTGGAAATGGAACCGGTTTTGATGGGGCAGGAAGAAGTTGATTTACTCGTCACTGCCCCCAAAGGGCGTATGCAGATTGAAGTAGGTGTTCAGAGCACAAATCCGGAAACACTTAAGGCCATTCAGCGCTATAACAATTGGGCCCATATTTGTGAGGTTATCCGTCCCGTTATCGAAGGTGGGCGAACCCATGTACATATGGACCTCATCGTTGGTTTACCGCATGAGCCTTATGAGCGTTTTGGTGAGTCTTTTAACGATGTGTTTAGTTTGACGCCACATGCTTTGCAAATCGGGTTTCTTAAATTATTACAAGGGTCCGGTTTGGAACGAAGTAAGGATTATGATTATGTATATGATCCGAAGGCACCGTATGAAGTACTGGCTACGCATGTCATGCCTTACGATGAAATACGCTTTTTAAAGCATTTTGAAGATGTGTTTGAGCGTTTTTACAACAGTGAACGGTTGCGCACTGTGTTTGGCTATTTAGGACGACGTTTAATTGCCAATGGCGAAAGTGCCTTCCATTATTTTGAAAATTTGACGAAAGCCTGGCTCGCCCAGAATTTACATCAGCGTAAATTGAATGATCGCGACCAAATGGCTTTTTACATGATTATTTTGAAAAACAAAATGATGTAATCAGTAAAGAGCTCTTGGAATATGATTGCCTGGTAAGCTTCGGCGGTAAAGTGCGGGGCGATGAATTGGGCCTCCCTAAACAGACTAAGGAATTGTTACAGGCCGGCGAGACGTTCTGGCGTGACGAAGAATTAGTGAAACAGTTTATTCCTAATTATCGCTTTGTAGAATGGCGACGGATTCGTCAAGATTATTGTGAACATACAGTCACATTGCTACAGCCGTTATATTAGGTGCCATTCCGAAGCGGAACAGAAGACCTATAAGACAAAGGGGATAGACCGGGTGACGCTAATTATAGATGTAAAACAACGGCAAACGCCGTTTGTAAGACCGGAGGCGGTATTAGTTAATGAGTGATACGACAAAACCGAAACGGTATCGAGCCATATCGGCTTTTTGAAAGAAAATATGGAGAAAAGTATATAAATTGCCTGTAGCCTTACCGTTAACTTGCCTAATCGTGACGGTTCGGCCGGTGTAGGGGGCTGTGTATTCTGCGGCGAAATCGGGGCGGGCTATGAAAATCTACCGGCCTCTATGACGGTGCAGGAGCAATTGGTGAAGAATATTGCCCATATTGCCCCTAAATATAAAGCGTATAAATACATTCCGTATTACCAAAATTTCAGCAATACGTATTTGGAACCGGAACGTTTCAAAGAATATATGGAGGCAGGTTGCATTGATAGTACGGTTGGCCTTGCCATAGCGACCAGACCTGACTGTATTAACGACACGTACCTAGAGATTCTAAAAGGTATTAAGGAAACATACGGTGTGGATATTTATTTGGAATACGGCTTGCAGTCGGTGAATTACCACACCCTTGAAAAATCAATCGTGGTCACGGCATGGCGGAGTTCATTGATGCGGTGCTTAGGACTAAACGTTACGGCTTCAGCGTTTGTGCTCATATGATCGTCAATCTGCCGTGGGATACCATGACGGATACGATTGAAGGGGCCAGGATTTTAACGGCACTCGGTGTTGATCAAGTTAAACTGCATGCTCTTTATATTGTAAAGAATACATTAATGGCCAAGTGGTATGAAGAGAAACAATTTGAATTAATCAGTGCCGATGAATATATTGAGCGTGTTATTGCTTTTTTACGACTTTTAGATAAAAATATAGTCTTACAGCGCTTGGTTGGCCGGGCGCCGGAAGAAAACACCTTGTTTACGAATTGGTCTATGGGCTGGTGGCGTATTCAAGAAGAAATAGAACGACGTATGGATGAACGTGATGTGCGACAGGGGGACTTATGTAACTACTTAAACGGCTCGGCAGTACGTAAATTTTTGTAAAAATGAATAACGAATATTGGCAGATACAATTAATGGCATTTTTATAAAATCCTACAGTTTTATTTATTACAGTTAAAAGGAATAAGGAGAAGAGTATGACGGAACGAACTTTTACGTTTCCCCGCTATGAAATGGCAGCCCCTATTTTGGGGATGCAAGAACGAAATTTAAAGATTATTGTGGAAGAATTACCTTGCCAGGTGGTGAGTCGCGGCGATACGTTGCAACTCAAAGGGGACGATGAAATTGTCAACCAATTTTGGCGTGTCCTGGAAGAACTGGTTTTCCTTTATAAAGAAAGCAGTGCCATTACGGAACAGCAGATTCGTATGGCCGTGCGCATGGTTAAATCCGGTAAGGCCGATTTATTGCATACCATGTTTGAAGATACCATTAATGTGACTATGAAGGGTCGCATGATTACGCCAAAAACGGAAGGTCAGAAGGTGTATGTAGACAGTATTCGTCGCAATACGATTACTTTTGGCATCGGACCGGCCGGTACGGGTAAAACGTTCCTACCGTAGCACTGGCTGCTTTTTACTTAAAAAATCGCGATGTAGAGCGTATTATTTTAACGCGTCCGGCCGTTGAAGCCGGTGAAAAGCTTGGTTATTTGCCTGGCGATTTAAAGGAAAAGGTGGATCCCTATTTGAGACCACTCTATGACGCATTAAATGATATGTTCGGCTTGGAACAGGTTGACCGTTTCATGCTACGCGGTATCATCGAAGTGGCTCCACTCGCTTACATGCGCGGCCGTACTTTGGAAAACGCCTTTATCATTTTGGACGAAGCACAGAACACGACACCGGAACAAATGAAGATGTTCTTAACCCGTTTGGGTAACAACTCTAAGATGGTTATTAACGGTGACCGCACCCAGATCGACTTACCGGGACGCATGGTGTCAGGCCTTATTGAGGCGGAAAATGTACTTACGGGCCTAGCCGGCATTTCCATGGTTCACTTTACCGATGCGGACGTAGTTCGTCATGACCTGGTAAGTAAGATTATTCGCGCGTATGAACGGTATGAAGTGAAACGAACCGGCGTGATTTAAATAAACCGCTTAGTAAACAAAAGAACGATAAAACGGATAAGCAAGCTAAGGCGGATAAAACGGTAAAAAATGATTCAACCGATGTAATCGCAAAAGAGTTTGATACACCGGTTCAAAAGACGGATACTACACAAGAGGAAGGTCGGTGAAACCTATGATAGTTACAATCAGTTATGCAGAAGGCATGGAACCTGTTGAAGGTGATAAAACGGCAGCCCTTAATGAAGAAATTATTCAAAAAGTTTGCGGCGAAGTGAGCGAAGTATATGGTCTCAGCGATGAAGAAGAGCTCAGTGTATTACTTTGTAACAATGAAGTAATCCATCAGCTCAATAAAGAGTATCGCGGCATCGACCGTCCAACCGATGTCTTGTCTTTTGCCCTCAATGAAGGGGACGAAATTGATATGGAAGTGGAAACTCATTTGATTGGCGATTTGATTATTTCCTTGGAACGAACAGCCGAACAGGCTGAAGAATACGGCCATCCGTTTGAACGGGAATTGGCATATTTAACAGTTCATGGTTGTTTACATATTTTGGGTTATGATCATATGACGGATGAAGATAAAGCGGAAATGCGCCGCGAAGAAGAGTTCGTATTGGGCAATTTAGGTTATGTGCGGGAGGATGCACCATATAATGAATAAAGATAAACATTTTAAATCCGGTTTTGTAGCAGTGGTAGGGCGTCCGAATGTGGGCAAATCCACATTAATCAATGCGCTCATTGGCGATAAAATTGTGATTGTTTCCGATAAAGCGCAGACGACGCGTAATCGCATCGTTTGTGTGTACATGGATGAGAAAAACAGATTGTGTTTATGGATACGCCGGGGATTCATAAGCCGAAACACAAATTGGGTGAATTCATGGTAAAAGCGGCCGTAGACTCGCTAAAAGAAGTAGAAGCCGTTTTATTCTTGGTGGCAGGCAATGAAAAACGCGGGCCCGGGGACAATTTCATCATCGAACAGCTTAAGAATGTGGATGTACCGGTATTCTTGGTAATCAATAAGATTGACACTTTGTCCAAAGAACAAATTTTGGAAACTATCGTAGAATATCAGAATTTATATCCCTTTGAAGGGATTATTCCTATTTCTGCCCTTGAAAAGGATAATATCCATGAAGTATTGGACGTATTGGAAAAAGTATTACCGGAAGGTCCGCAGTACTTCCCGGAAGATATGATTACGGATCAGCCGGAACGTCTTATTATTGCCGATATTGTGCGTGAAAAAATTTTGCTTAAAACGCGTGAAGAAATTCCGCATGCTATCGCTGTTGATGTAGATGAGATGAAACAACGTCCCGACGGCACCACTTACATTCGTGCAACTATCTATTGCGAACGGGACTCGCAAAAGGGTATAATAATCGGTAAAAAAGGAAATATGTTGCGTGAATTAGGGGCTGAAGCGAGAACGGATGTAGAACGCTTATTGGCCACCAAAGTTTACCTCGATTTATGGGTAAAAGTTAAAAAGGATTGGCGCAACAAATCAGGCATGTTGTCTGAATTTGGTTATGAATAGAAAGGAATGATTGGTATAGATACCCCCTAGGGGCCGCCATATTATTGATAGGGTTGGCCGTAGTTTGTATTGTAATGATTAATATTTTAGTTTTGGCAAAATTTTCATTCGCAAGGCTCAGTGAAGAGCATTTGGATGATATTGAAGATTTAAGTGAAGTGGCCAAAGCGTATTTGCGAAATTTGTATAAACGACCGGCTCGGTTTATTAATACGGCGCAATTTTTGATTCTGTTTTTTATCGTACTCCTTGCCGGCGTTGGCAGTGCTTTGATAGCACCGTTTATTGCAGATTGGGAGCGATTGTTTGAGGTCGAAACTGATTGGCTGGCCGGTATTATCGATTTTATAGTGATAGCCTTGATTGCGTTATCCATCCTGACTTTCGGTGAAATTATTCCTAAAGCATTGGGTTTATCTTTCCCGATTCGCTATATCCGTTGGACTGCCAAGATAGTTATGGGCGTAGGCTTTATAGCTACACCGTTAGTATGGGTGGCGGAAAAAGTGAGCGCTATCTTCTTAAAGAGCTTCGGCACGTTGTACAAAAACGAACTGGACTTAGTGCATACGGAAGAAGAAATTCGTATGATGGTTAACCGATCTCATTCGGAAGGTAAGCTTGACCATGTGGAGGGCGAGCTTATCGATAATGTATTTGACTTTGTGGAGCGCATGGCTCGTGAAGTTATGATTCCTCGTCAAGATGTAGATTGCATCTACGTGGAAGATGACTTTGAAGAAACCTTAAAAATTATTTCTGAAACAAGTCATACCCGTTATCCCCTTTGTATGGAAGATAAGGATCATGTAATCGGCCTTGTTCATATTAAGGATTTAATGGAGCAAAAAGAAAAGGCTCGGAAAGATTTACGCTTAGTTCGTCGCGATATTTTGACCGTACCGGAAGTCATGAAGCTTTCCGTACTCTTACAATATATGCGTACCCCGTCGAATTTATCAGGCTGTTGTAGTTGATGAATACGGCGGTATGGTGGGTCTTGTTTGCCTCGAAGATATTATCGAAGAGCTCGTTGGCGACATTAAAGATGAGCATGAAACAGATTTACCGGCTGTAGTCATCAATGATGACGGCACCTTCGATTTTGACGGCAAAGTCCTTGTGGACGAAGTGGAATATGCTATGCATGTTGACTTCGATGAGCCGGAAGAAGATACTATCGGCGGTTATATCTTCGGTATGCTGGAACGTACGCCGGTTGTAGGCGATACGGTTGAGCTTTCCGGTTATGTTTTCACCGTTACAGAAATGCAAGGGTATCGCATTGCCCGTCTCAAAGCGGCACCGGTACCACCGGTTGAAGAAGAGACTGAAGCTGAGCCTAAGGAGCAGGATAAGGAAAAGGAGTAATACCCTATGAAAGGTCAAAATACGATAAATTGTGATGCGGTGGTCTTATATCGCCGTAAACGCAAGACCTATTCAGTAGTAACGTTTTTGACAAAACAACGTGGTATTCTTCATTGCTCCATCCCGCAACGGCGTTGGCAGACGCTTAAAAATGCCGGTTATTTACAGCCTTTCAGTCAGGTGTATATTACCTTATTGCCGAATGGTGAGTATTACGATTTACAGCAACTGGACGGTCGTTATTTAGTTCGCTCCATCGAAACCGATTTAGACAGCATTTGCTATGCTGCCTTTGCGGGGGAGTTTATCAGCACCGCCTTTGCTGCGGAAGAACGAGATATAAATCTTTATACTTTGGTTGTGCGATTTTCGGAGTTAATTCGTACGAAGCCGGTGCCGTTAGCCGTTATCTTACTGGGTTGGCAACTACTTAGTCTGGCCGGCTTTGTGCCATCCGCTAAAGCCTATCAACAGGCGGACGGGGTAGCTCGGTTTGTCAAAGAATTCACAGACACAACTGGCTTTACTTTGTCGCGAACGGCGCAAGATGCGATAGGGCAGATTTTGCTCTATGATTGGCAGGATACCACATCGGTTCAATTGCCCCGTACATTGTGGCGCGAGTTGGAGCGTGCGCTTTTTGCCTATACAACGATACAGTTGGGGCAAGAACTCAGTTCTTTGCGATTCTTACATGAAATGAAGGCGAAAGCTTTTGATTAGCAATGGCTTTAATAATAGTTAGTAAGTTACGCATATAATTATTACTATATAAGCAATTTTTGACCGAGGACATATGTTTTTGGTTGACAATATAAACGGGAATTGGTATGGTAACAGAAGTTAGTGTCCTAAAGGGCCACCATGTTAGGAGGAACGAACATGACATTTCAAGAAATAATTTTAAATCTGCAAAAATTCTGGGCAGAGCAAGGTTGTATTTTACAACAGCCTTATGATATGGAAAAAGGGGCCGGTACAATGAACCCGGCGACTTTTTTACACGCTATCGGACCTGAACCTTGGGCCGTTTGCTATGTGGAACCATCCCGTCGTCCGGCGGATGGCCGTTATGGTGACAATCCAAACCGTTTGTTCCAACATCATCAATTCCAGGTTATCGTTAAACCATCGCCTGAAAATATTCAGGAGTTGTATTTAAAAAGCTTGGAAACTTTGGGGATTCATGCGAAAGACCATGATATCCGCTTCGTAGAAGACAACTGGGAATCGCCAACTTTAGGCGCTTGGGGTCTCGGCTGGGAAGTTTGGCTCGACGGCATGGAAGTAACGCAGTTTACTTACTTCCAACAAGTGGGCAGTATCGATGTAAAACCGGTATCTGTAGAAATTACGTATGGTTTGGAACGTTTGGCTATGTATATTCAGGGCGTAGAAAACGTGTATGATTTGAAATGGAATGAAAATGTAACGTATGGCGATATTTGGCATCTTAATGAAGTGGAACAGTCTGCTTACAGCTTCGATTTAGCCGATACGGATATGTTATTCACTTTGTTTGAAATGTATGAAAAAGAAGCTAAACGCATTTGTGAAGAAGGCTATATTTTGCCGGCTTACGACTATGTGTTAAAATGCTCGCACACGTTTAACTTATTAGATTCTCGCGGCGCCATCAGTATCAGCGAACGTACCGCTTTCATCGGTCGTGTACGCAGTCTTGCTCGTATTTGCGCTCAGGCATACTTGGATAAACGTGAAGAATTAGGGTTCCCACTCTTGAAAGGAGATAAGTAATATGGCTGAAGATGTATTATTTGAAATTGGTGCTGAGGAAATACCGGCCGGCGCCATGCCCGGCATTTTAGCACAGCTTAAATCCTTAACGGAAACTAAATTGCAGGAACATCATTTAAAATATGAAGTGATTCGCACTATGGGCACACCACGCCGTATTACCTTAATGGTTGATGGTGCAGCGGATATGTCCGAAGAATTGAGCGAACGCCATAAAGGACCTTCCGCAGCTATCGCTTATGATGCAGATGGCAATCCGACAAAAGCCGCTATCGGCTTTGCCCGCGGTAAAGGCCTTGATGTAGCGACTTAGTAGTAGAAGACGGTTATATTTACGCTGAAACCAAAACAGCCGGTGTTAAAGCTATGGATATTTTCACACAAATCTTGCCTGAATTAATTCATGGTTTAAGTTTCCCTAAATCTATGCATTGGGGCGATTTGGATGATAAATTCATTCGTCCGGTTCGTTGGATTTTGGCTTTATTGGGCACCGCCGTAATTCCGGTGGAATTTGCCGGTGTTCGTTCCTCCAACTTCAGCCGTGGCCATCGTTTCTTAGGTGAACGCGGTGTGCTTGTACAGCATCCGGCTGATTATATCAAAAACTTGGAAGATAACTTTGTTATCGTGGATCAAGATAAACGCCGTGACATGATTAGTAAACAACTTCATGATTTGGCTGATTCTAAAAATGCTACCATCGTATGGGACGACGATTTATTGGAAGAAGTTTTATACTTGGTAGAATATCCGACAGCTCTTTGCGGTACTTTCGATGAAAGTTACTTGGCATTGCCGGATGCTGCGGTTATTACGCCGATGAAAGACCATCAGCGTTATTTCCCATTGGTATCCAAAGACGGTAAATTATTGCCAATGTTCCTTACCGTTCGCAATGGCGACAGCCATAGTCTTGATGTGGTAACAGCCGGTAACGAACGCGTATTGCGTGCTCGTTTGGACGATGCTAAATTCTTCTTTAATGAAGATCGTAAAAAAGCCTTGGCCGATCGTTCTGAAGGCCTTAAGAAAATCGTATTCCAAGAAGGTCTCGGTAATTTAGCTGATAAAACTGAACGTTTATTAGCCTTAGGTGCTGAATTCGGTGAAGCTTGCGGCCTTGGTGAAGACGCCATGGTTGAACTTGAACGAGCTACCGTATTGGCAAAAACGGACTTAACAACCGGCATGGTAACTGAATTCACTGAATTACAGGGCATTATCGGTAAAGAATATGCTTTGCTCGACGGTGAATCCGGTGAAGTGGCGGAAGCTATTTTGAACAATATTTGCCACGTTTTGCCGGCGATATTTTGCCTGAAACTCCGGCCGGTAAAGTGCTCAGCATTATCGACAAAGTTGACAATATTGTGGCTACTTTCAGCCGCGGCTTAATTCCAACCGGCTCCCAGGACCTTATGCACTTCGTCGTCAGACTATCGGCGTATTGAATATTTTAAGCAATAGTGCTTGGAATGTTTCTTTAGAACCGTTATGGCGCCAGGATTTAACATTGTTAGGCGTTCCGGAAGCTAAACACGATGAAATCGTAGGACAGTTGAATAACTTCTTTGCCCTTCGTTTGAAAAATATTTACCTCGATCATGAAGTGCCGCACAATGTTATTGAATTGGTATTATCCAATCCGACTGTTACCGTAACTCAGGCTGACGGCCTTGTTAAAGCTATTATGGCTCATCGTATCGATGAAAATGTAGAACTCGTTCAGGCTTATACGCGTATGTATAACTTGGTTAAAAACGAAAGCTATAAGGCTGTGGATGATTTGTTATTCAGTGACGAAGCTGAAAAAGCATTATTCAAAGAAGCGGTTCTTGCTTATGAGAATTCACAAACAGCCCTTGAAAACAAGGATTATGATAAAGTAGTAGCTATTCCTGAAACCTTGGTACCGGCTATTAACAAATTCTTTGAAGATGTTATGGTTATGGTAGACGATGAAGCAGTTAAAGCCAATCGTTTACAATTAGTGCGTTTGGCCTATGAATCCATGGCTGTTATCGGGGATGTAAGTACTTTAAAATAAAACTAAATTACAATATCAAATTGAACACGTTCAAAACAAGATATAAGTACTTAAAAAATTTAGAATAAATCTGAAAGAGAGAGCAGATTTATATGATTTGGGGATGTTAATATGAATACTTTTATGCGAGCGGCCTTAACCGTTTTGGTAGGGCTTGTTATATGGTTTTTACCTCACACCGAGGCCATTAAGCCGGAAGGTTGGCAATTGTTGGCTATTTTTATAGCCACTATTGCAGGCTTTATTCTGCGCCCCTGGCCTACGGGGATTATGGCGATTTTTGGCGTTGTTGCTGCCGTAGCGACTAAATCTATCACTATGGTACAAGCTTTGGGCGGTTACGCGGAAGCTAATGTATGGCTCATCGTGGCAGCTGTATTTTTCTCCCGCGGCATCATTAATTCCGGCCTCGGCAAGCGGATTGCGTATACCTTAATTCATTTATTCGGTACCAGTTCGTTGAAGCTATCCTATGCGTTAGCCTGTGCAGATTTGATTATATCGCCGGCAACGCCGTCAAATACGGCCCGTGGGGGCGGGATTATTTTCCCGATTGTGCAAAATGTTTCACTGTCCTTCGGATCCAATCCACACGACAGCTCGTCCCGCAAAATCGGTGCCTTTTTGATGACTACGGCTCACACCATTAATACGATTACCGTTACTATTTTCTTAACGGCTTGTAGCGGTAACTTATTGATTACCTCCTTAGGGGCCAAGCTATTCGGTTATGATATTTCCTGGTGGGAATGGTTTCAGGCGGGCGTGATTCCCGGTGTGATTTGTATGATTTTAATGCCGTGGTTCATTTATAAAATCTATCCGCCTGAAATTAAAGCGACGCCGGAAGCACCGGCGATGGCACAAAAAGAGCTGGATAAGTTAGGACCTATCACCAAGAGTGAAATTTATGTGGCTTTGATTTTTGTGGCTTGTATCATTTTATGGGCTACGGCTATCTGGACTAAATTGCATCCAACGGCTGTCGCTTTAATCGGCGTTCTTGCCTGTGTTGTGACGGGCTCATTAACGTGGGATGATATATTGGGCGAAAAAACGGCTTGGGATATACTCATCTGGATGGGTACCCTCGTCGGTATGGCCGGGCTCCTTGGTAAGTTAGGCGTTGTTGCAGTATTTGCGGATTTCGTAAGTAACTTCCTGAAAGGGTATGACTGGTTCTGGGCCTCTTTCTTTGTATCAGCGGCTTTCGTGTATTCTCAATATTTCTTTGCCAGCGGCACCGCTCGCATTACCGCTTTGTTCTCCGCTTTTGCGGCTATTTTGGTGGCGATGGGGGCTCCTATACCGTTTACCATCTTGTTATTTGGTTTGATGAACAGCCCGGGCTGTACGTTGACACATTACAGCTCCGGCGTAACGCGATTTTCTTCGGTGCCGGCTATGTACCGCAGGGTACGTGGTGGCGCGTTGGCCTGGCTATTTCGGTTGTGAGTTTCTTAATTCACTTCTGGGGCGGCGTATTGGGTATGAAACTATTCGGCATACTCTAATTGGGCTGAAGTCATTCGTAAGTAGCGAAAATATAGGCTGATGGAAATAGTTGGCCGCAGTAAAAATTTTACAAAAATAGACTTGCTATATATAGTTAGTATGTGATATTATAGTACTGTTATTTTGAGATAGTCCGCTGCCTATGAGGTATGGGTAAGAATGTCTACAATAAGGAGGAAAAAAAGTGAACATTATTAACGTAATTGAGCAAGAACAGCTTCGTGCAGACATTCCTGCATTCCGCGCCGGCGACACCGTTCGTGTACACGTAAAAGTTGTCGAAGGCACACGTGAACGTATCCAGGTTTTTGAAGGCTTGGTTATTAACCGTCAAGGCGGTAGCGTTCGTGAAACTTTCACTGTTCGTCGTATTGCTTCCGGTGTGGGTGTAGAACGTACATTCCCACTTCACAGCCCACGTTTGGCTAAAATCGAAGTTATGCGTCGTGGTGTGGTTCGTCGTGCTAAGTTGTATTACTTACGTAATCTCACTGGTAAAGCTGCGCGTATTCGCGAAAAACGCTAATTTCACAAATAAAGGGTTGCCGTTGGCAGCCCTTTATTTTTTGCATGTTATAATATAGTTAGTGAAAAACTAGCGAGTGATGAGTAAATAATTAGCGAGTGATGAGTGACCAATTAGTTAGCAATTAGTTAGCACTGCATTAAATTACACGAATTGCATAAATTAAAAATATTCTGATTATTATACATGTGTGCTACGTTATATGTCAGTATATATAAACTGAGGCGATATATAACGTACGAATATTTTTATTATTTTTTACTGTGGCATAAAGATACGTGTATAAAAATCAGTTAAAGATGAACGATTAAGCTTAAAGGAGGCGATACCATGGCAGATACAAAACAGGATATATTTCCGGTCGTACATTGGTTCCCGGGGCATATGGCGAAAGCACCCGCATGATAAAGGAATATGTCAAAAAAGTAGACGTTGTCATCGAGTTGTTGGATGCTCGGATTCCACGGAGTAGTGCCAATCCCGTAATCAGTGAAGTAGTGGGCCAAAAACCACATATCGTCGTGTTAAATAAGTCCGATTTGGCTAATCCGCAAGCAACTAAAGAATGGGTTGCTTATTTCGAAAGCCAAGGTGCTACCGTATTGGCAATTGATTCCAAAACCGGTAAGGGGAATAAGCAGTTAGTCAAAGCTGTTGAACGTCTGGCCCAGCCGATTATCGACAAATGGAAGAATAAAGCATTCGCAGCCGTTCCGTGCGTACTATCATTCTTGGTATTCCCAATGTAGGGAAATCTACCTTGATTAATAAATTGGCCGGTGCTGCCGCTACTCGCACGGCGGATAAACCGGGTCATACCAGAGGTCAACAGTGGGTTAAAATCGGTAAGGATTTGGAACTTCTCGATACGCCGGGCGTATTGTGGCCTAAATTGGAAGATCAGCGTGCCGCTGCTCGGCTGGCTATGACCGGTGCTATTTCAGATGATGTGTATGACCTTGAATCGGTAATGAAACAATTACTTAATCAGGTCAATGAAGCGCAACCCGGTTTATTAGCGGAACGCTATAAATTAAAACCGGAAGAGTTAGGCGATGCCGATACATTGTTAGAAAATATCGGCCGTCGTCGCGGTTGTTTAGTAAGTGGCGGTATCGTCGATTTAGACAAGGCGCGACGCATTGTGCTCACCGATTATAGGAATCAGAAGCTTGGCAATTTAACATTGGATAGTGTCAATGAAGAACCGTTAACTAAAGAGGACGAAACTAAGCATGACGAAGAATGAATTTGAGGCCTTAACGGTAAAAGAAATTAAAACCCTTTTGGAAACCACTCAATTTGAGTTTGATGTTCTCTTGTGGGCTCAGGAAGATTCCCGATCTTCGGTTCGTAAGTTGGCCGCTGCTTACGTGATGCGTCAGAAGAAGCAATTAGCGGAATTTCAGCGTTTGAATGCACTTTATACGTATGAAAACAGCTTCTATGAAGAAGGTATTTTTGAAGTGGCCGGTGTTGATGAAGTTGGGCGCGGTCCCATTGCGGGGCCGGTTACAGTGGCTGCTGTAATTTTACCGCCAAATGCTCAAATCGAAGGCCTTAATGATTCTAAAAAGATTGCACCGCATAAACGGGAGCTTATTTATGATGAAATTATGCGCCAAGCCGTTGCGGTTAGTTGCATTTCGTATGGTCCTGAAAAATTGACGAGCTCAATATTTATCGGGCTACGCAGACGGCTATGTATGAAGCAATTAATACCTTAAAGGTGCCGGCGAAGGCAGTCCTGGTAGATGCTATGCCATTGCCGGAGCTTGCAGTTCCTGTAGAATCACTCGTTAAGGGTGATTCTAAAAGTGCTTCCATTGCGGCCGCATCAATTGTGGCTAAAGTAACACGCGATCGTTATATGGAATCCTTGGAGGATGAATATCCGGGTTATGGTTTTGCCATTCACAAGGGCTATTTTACGCCGCTCCATAAAGAAGCCTTGGAATTGCAAGGCATAACTCCGCTCCACCGCAAAAGTTTTGAACCCATTAAAAGCATGGTAGGTTTTGAATATCCGTCAAAAAGTAAATAGAATCCTATGTTGGAAAACCGGTCCTATGGCCGGTTTTTGCATTCTCTATGTATAACTTTAGTTGCGTAATAGTTGAATGATTAATATTCAAAACGAATAAATATTCTAAATGGAATAGAACAATTAATTGGTTTTTGTCAAGTGGTGTGCTGCTACGAAAGGTCGATTTTAAAAAGAGGTTTGAAGTACAAGGATTTACAGTTCCTTCAATAACTGATAAGTAATAAACAGATACTATACAATGTTTTGGACAAAGAGAAACCATAATTGAGCACCATATGGAATCTGGTTTACATAGAAATCGGGAGGCTGTTATTTTTGACTAACAAAGAATTGGGACAGTATGGGGAATCAAAAGCATGTGAATATTTATGCTCTAATGAATATGAGTTAGTGGCCCGTAATGTGCGGACTCGTTATGGAGAGTTAGACATTATTGCCAAAAAAGCGGGAATTTTGATTGTCATAGAAGTAAAAACGCGGCGCAGTAAGAAGTACGGTCTTCCCTGTGAGGCTGTTACAGCATTAAAGCAAAATCATATTCGACGCAGTACGGAACTTTATTTAGAGCAGTACAGTAGTGGGGATATACCGGTTCGTTTTGATGTTATTGAAGTCTATGTATTTCATAATGATCGATTTCAAATACGCCATTTAAAAGGCTGTTTTTGTTAAATAAAAAGCTTATTTTATTGAATAAATGGGAATCATCGGGTATTTATAGGGAATGCCGTATTTATAGGGATGCCGGGGGTTATAGGAATGCCGGTGTTTATAGGGATGCCGAGGTTTATAGGGGATGTTAGGGTATGTATGCAAAAACTAAAGGAATCGTTTTATATGGTTTGGCTGCCAAAGTGGTGACCGTTGAAGTCGATATAGCAAGGGGATTGCCTTGTTTTGAAATAGTAGGTTTGCCTACGGCCGCAGTAAGAGAGGCCAAAGAACGGGTTCGGGCGGCCATTCGCAATGCAGGCTTTGAGTTTCCCATGAAACGGATTGTCATTAATTTAGCACCGGCGGATATTCGTAAAGACGGCTCAGGCCTCGATTTAGCCATCGCTATGGGCGTTTTATTGGCTTCGGAGGCTATTCCGTTTAATACCGACCAAAGAGAGGATTTGGCTGAAAATACGATATTTATTGGGGAACTATCCTTAGAGGGACGTTTAAAAGGGACGACCGGTGCTTTGGCATTGGCTCTCGGTGCAAGAGAACAAAACATACAAAAACTGTATACCGCGCCGGATAATGGTATCGAAATGAAGCATGGTTTCGGTGGTGATGTGGTGGTGGCTTCGAGCTTAAAGATTTGGTAGCTATGGTTCTTGGGAAAATACCGGAGATTATGGCAAAACCCGCAACACAAGGTACTCATTCGTTGCAGCGACTGGCCGATTTTTCAGAGGTAAAAGGTCAGATTATAGCCAAAAAAGCCCTTGAGATAGCCGCCGCCGGTGGTCATCACGTACTGCTTACCGGTTCGCCGGGGGCCGGTAAAACTATGCTGGCTAAAGCTATGCCGTCCATATTGCCGCCTTTGACCGAAGAAGAACAGCTCAGCATCAGCCGCATCTATAGTGTGGCCGGTTTATTGCCGACGGAAGGCCTGATGCAGGTACGACCATTTCGCAGTCCTCATCATACTATTACGTTGGCCGGCATGGCCGGAGGTGGGAGTATTCCGAAACCCGGTGAGTTAACGTTGAGTCATGAAGGTGTTTTATTTTTAGATGAAGCACCGGAATTTTCTCGGTCGGTACTGGAAGTTTTGCGCCAACCTTTGGAAGAAGGGGTTATCCATATTTCGAGAGCCAATGGTACATTCTCGTATCCGTGCCGCTTCATTTTATTGATGGCGATGAACCCCTGTCCGTGTGGCTGGCATGATGGTGGTGAAGGTCATACTTGTACTTGTACACCGTGGCAAATTGAAAGTTATGTTAAACGCTTATCGGGACCGCTATTGGATAGAATCGATATGGTGATTCATGTAACGAGACCTACTTATGAAGAATTACAAGCTGTTGGTGATGCTGAAACGTCAGCAACCATTCGTGAACGTGTTATCAGCGCTCGTGAAATTCAACGAAACGTTCTATAGCGTTACATTTTAGTGACGGTAATCGAGTCTTGCTTAATAGTGAACTTAAGTCAGCATCGATCGATGTACAGCTACGTACGTCTGAGCATCGATCGATGTACAGCTACGTACGTCTGAGCATCGATCGATGTACAGCTACGTACGTCTGAGCATCATCA
>ENA-OQIC01000057-OQIC01000057.1-human-gut-metagenome-genome-assembly--contig:-NODE-57-length-45169-cov-4.524244_pt1 | contig 45169 bp, 57 predicted proteins | sample MGYA00242572_ERZ504736 | MGnify/ENA primary metagenome ERZ504736 (study PRJEB26092, sample SAMD00036201) | human gut metagenome | host: Homo sapiens | study: EMG produced TPA metagenomics assembly of...
AGAAATTCTTCTTAACCATGGTCTTATAACACGTGGCACAACACGTTAATAGTTGATTAGTTATATCAAATTAAAATCAGTCCGAGGACTGATTTCACTTTTGGTGAAAAAAAATACAAAATAAGATATAATAGAAATTATGAAAGTTTTACTGTATTTGGAAGCCGAGGATTATTTGAGAAAATCCGGCATAGGACGTGCGATTAAACATCAAGAGCGTGCCCTTACAATTGTGGGGCAAGAATATACAACCAACTCGAAAGACGATTATGATTTAGTACACATTAATACTTATGGGCTTAAAAGCTGGCATCTTTTGATGAAATCTAAAAGAGCTGGCAAAAAAGTGCTTATGCACGGTCATTCAACCGAAGAGGACTTTCGTGATTCATTCATTGGTTCAAATTTAATATCACCAATTTTTAGATGGTATCTTTGTCGTTTTTATCAAAAGGCTGATGCCATTATCACCCCTACGGAATACTCAAAAAATTTGATTGCAGGTTATGGCATTAAGCATCCAATTTACGCTGTTTCAAATGGTATTGATTTGTCACGCTATATTCCAAATTCTGCCAAAGAAGAAGCTTTCCGTCATTATTTTGATATTAAACCAGATGAAAAAGTTGTTATTTGTGCTGGGCTCTACTTCATGCGCAAGGGCATTGACGAATTTGTAAAAGTCGCAGAACAAATGCCAGACGTCCGTTTTATCTGGTTCGGTGAAACAAATAAATGGGTTATCCCACATAAAGTCAGAAGTATTGTTACTCGCAAACACCCATCAAATGTGACCTTTGCTGGTTACATTAAAGGTGATGTTTTTGAGGGAGCAATGAGCGGAGCAGATGCCTTTTTCTTCCCAAGTCGTGAGGAAACTGAAGGAATTGTTGTCTTGGAAGCTCTTGCTAGCCACCAACATGTCGTGCTACGTGATATTCCTGTTTATCACGGCTGGGTAGATGAAAGTTGTGCAGAATTCGCGACTGACATTGACGGATTTGTAGGAGCGCTTCGAAAAGTCTTAGCAGGAAAAAGTCAAAAACAAGAAGCAGGATACAAAGTGGCTGAAAGCCGTAGCATTGATAAAGTTGCTCATGAATTAGTTGACGTCTATGAAAAAGTAATGGAGTTGTAAAATGAGAATAGGTCTTTTTACAGATACCTATTTCCCTCAAGTTTCAGGGGTTTCAACAAGCATTTGCACCCTAAAAGAAGAATTGGAAAAAGAGGGACACGAGGTTTATATATTTACTACCACTGATAAAGCCGTTAAACGCTACGAGGATCCAACGATTATTCGTCTGCCTAGCGTTCCTTTTGTGTCGTTTACTGACCGTCGTGTAGTTTATCGTGGGTTGATTTCCTCTTATAAAATAGCAAAGCAGTATAAATTGGATATTATTCATACTCAGACTGAATTTAGTGTTGGTGTTTTAGGGAAAATGATTGCTGCTGCACTCCGCATTCCTGCGGTACACACTTATCATACTCAGTATGAGGATTATGTTGGTTACATTGCCAAAGGGAAAATCATCAAACCTGGCATGGTTAAGTACATCATTCGCGGTTATTTGAACGATTTAGACGGCGTTATTTGCCCATCACGTATTGTTTTAAATCTGTTAGAAGGTTACGATATTAAAATTCCTAAACGTGTTATCCCGACAGGTATTCGTGTGGAAGAATACGAACGCAAGGATATTACAGCAGAAGATGCTAAAGCTCTCCGTGATAAATTAGGCATTGCTGATGATGAAACCATGCTGCTTAGCTTGTCACGTGTTTCTTACGAAAAAAATATCCAAGCTATCCTAAAACAATTTCCAGAAGTTTTGTCGGAAAATAAACGTGTTAAGTTAGTTGTTGTTGGTGATGGACCCTATCTCCAAGATTTGAAAGATTTGGTAGCAGAGTTGGGTATTGAAGAAGCTGTGATTTTTACAGGAATGGTCCCACATGACGAGACAGCTTTGTATTATAAGGCAAGTGATTTCTTTATTTCAGCTTCTACTAGTGAGACACAAGGATTGACCTACACAGAAAGCCTTGCCAGCGGAACGCCTGTCATTGCTCATGGCAATCCTTATTTGGACGATATTATTGACCAAAAGATGTTCGGGACACTCTTTTATCATGAAGAAGATTTAGCAGATGCAATTTTAGATGCGATTGCCGGTACACCAGCAATGGACGAAAGGACATACAAAGAAAAAATGTACGCTATTTCAGCAGAGCATTTTGGAAAATCAGTCTATGCCTTTTATTTAGACGTCTTGATTTCAGCCAAAAATAAGAAAAAATCAAAATTATCATTGACGGTGCGAAGCCAAGATGAAAAACATCTATCAAATTTGCTCAATCAGCGATAAAAATGCCAGCTAAAGCTGTTAAAGCGACAGCTAAAACATCAGCCAAAGTTGTTAAGGCTCCAAAACGATTAATTAATTCAATTCGAGATTTCATTGATTAAGTTCTTGAAAAATAAATTATTCGTGTTATAATAACTTACGAAGACGAGTTGAACAGGGGTAAACCTTTAGAGCGAGTGCCGGTTGGTGAGAAGGGCGCAGGGTTGGCTGATTCAATACTACTTCCTTGCTTTTATGCAAACATAAAACGGTAGCTACGATATAGCTAGTTTGAGGTTTACGACTCTTTTTTGTCGTAGATAAATGAAGGTGGAACCACGTTACGACGTCCTTTTGGGACGTCGTTTTTCTTTTATCTCGAGGAAAAGTCTCATAAGCTGATAATATTCCTTTTGCTTGGTTCCCCAAAAAGGAATTGTCAACATTGTAAATTATAAAAAGGAGAGAAATATGGTTAAAATCACTTTTCCAGATGGCGCTGTGCGCGAATTTGAATCTGGTGTAACACCTTTTGAAATTGCTCAAAGCATTAGCAATTCACTAGCTAAAAAAGCCTTAGCTGGTAAATTTAATGGTCAATTGATTGATACAACCCGTGAAATTACTGAAGACGGTAGTATTGAAATCGTGACACCTGACCACGAAGATGCTCTTGGTATCTTACGTCACTCAGCTGCTCACCTTTTTGCACAAGCAGCAAAACGTCTTTTCCCAGACCTTTGCCTTGGTGTAGGTCCTGCTATTGAAGATGGTTTTTACTACGATACTGATAACAAAGCTGGTCAAATCTCTGATGAAGATCTTCCTCGTATCGAAGAAGAAATGAAAAAAATCGTTAAAGAAAACTTTCCATGTATTCGTAAAGAAATCACAATTGATGAAGCACGTGAATTGTTCAAAAACGACCCTTACAAACTTGAATTGATTGAAGAACATGGTGCAGACGAAGGTGGTCTTACTGTTTATTCACAAGGTGAATTCACTGATCTTTGCCGTGGTCCACACGTGCCTTCAACTGGTCGTATCCAAGTTTTCCATCTATTGAACGTCGCTGGTGCTTACTGGCGTGGAAATAGCGACAATGCGATGATGCAACGTGTTTACGGTACTGCTTGGTTCGACAAAAAAGATCTTAAAGCTTACCTTAAACAACGTCAAGAAGCTAAAGAACGTGACCACCGTAAACTTGGTAAAGAACTTGATTTGTTCATGATTTCTCAAGAAGTTGGTCAAGGTCTTCCATTCTGGTTGCCAGACGGTGCGACAATTCGCCGTACGTTGGAACGCTACATCGTTGATAAAGAAGTAGCTTCAGGCTACCTTCATGTTTATACTCCACCTTTGGCTTCAGTTGATTTGTACAAAACATCAGGTCACTGGGACCACTACCGTGAAGATATGTTCCCAACAATGGATATGGGTGACGGTGAAGAATTCGTTCTTCGTCCAATGAACTGCCCACACCACATCCAAGTTTACAAACACCATGTACACTCATACCGTGAATTGCCAATCCGTATTGCGGAAATCGGTATGATGCACCGTTATGAAAATCTGGTGACTTTGTCAGGTCTTCAACGTGTTCGTGAAATGTCACTTAATGACGGTCATTTGTTCGTAACACCTGAACAAATTCAAGAAGAATTCCAAAAAGCTCTTCAATTGATTATCGATGTTTACGAAGATTTCGACTTGACTGAATACCGTTTCCGTCTTTCCCTACGTGACCCTAAAGACACTCACAAATACTATGATGACGACGAAATGTGGGAAAATGCACAATCAATGTTGAAAGCTGCCTTGGATGAAATGGGTGTTGAATACTTCGAAGCAGAAGGTGAAGCAGCCTTTTACGGTCCAAAACTTGATATTCAAGTGAAAACAGCTCTTGGTAACGAAGAAACATTGTCAACTATCCAACTTGACTTCCTTCTTCCAGAACGTTTCGGTTTGACATACATTGGTGCTGATGGTGAAGAACACCGTCCAGTTATGATTCACCGTGGTGTTATCTCAACAATGGAACGTTTCACAGCTATCTTGATTGAAAATTACAAAGGTGCCTTCCCAACATGGCTTGCACCACATCAAGTAACTGTTATCCCAGTTTCTAACGAAGCTCATGTTGACTACGCTTGGGAAGTTGCTAAAGTTCTTCGCGACAAAGGTGTTCGTGTTGACGTTGATGAACGCAACGAAAAAATGCAACTTAAAATCCGTCAAAGCCAAACTAAGAAAATCCCTTACCAATTAATCGTTGGTGACAAAGAAATGGCTGATAAGACAGTTAACGTTCGTCGCTATGGAAGCAAGCAAACTCACACAGAAGCAATCGATGAATTTGTTGACAATATCTTAGCTGACATTAACCGCAAATCACGTCCAGATGCTGAATAATACTTCCATTTGCACAATAATATAAATTCGGCAGAAAAGAAGTCTAATAGTGGGCTTCTTTTTTACTTGTGGAAAATTTCTTCTGATTTAGTGTAAAAATCCTATATATGCAAATTCAAATTGGACTAAACATTTTTATCTAATGATAAAAAGCGTTTACACGATGAAAAGATTTAGGGATAACTAAATAAGCTTATTCTAATTTATAGAAAAATTTCAGATATGCAAAAACTTAAAGATAGACATTATCCATGCTAAAATAAATCCACGCTTGTGGGAAAGGAGATAGAATGAAAACAATAAAAAAAGTGTTATTGGTATTGTTTAGTGCCATTTTAATGGTTGGTATGACACTAGCGGGAATGTCTAGTTTGAAAGTAGATGCCTCAACAACGGTATCTTGGAATTTCAAAAACTCAAGTTTCAAAAATCTTGGAACAATTTCTAGCACAACGACGGTTGATGCCTTGACGTTGGTAGCAACAGATAGCTTTACCATGCAAGTTAAGGTTAAAGATGCGACGTTTTCTGGAACTGATTATACCTATGCTTTGGCGCTTAGTGGGAGGGGGTGACCAAAACGGCAGAGCTGTCAAGGTTCCAGTGTCTGGAACTGACGTGATTAAAGTAAGCTTTCAAAGCGCTTCAAGCACAGACACAAGAATATTGATTGTTGCTGATTCAGCAGGAAATTAATAGACAACAATGTTTGCTGGGGCAATAGCTAGTACACAATCTTACACTTATACAAGTAGTGGGGAGGCTATTTGGGTATATTCACAAGATAGCAGTATTGATATTTTTAAAATTCAAGTTGATTCAAACGGCATAAGCAGTACATCAACTACCACAACAACTTCAGATGCTTCTGCAACCAACACATCAGACGATATAGTCGTAACAAGCTATTCGGAATTGCTTTCAGCGATTAGCCAAGCAGAAAATGCTGGTGGTGGCAAAATTTACGTATCAGGGACAGGCATTGCTTGTAGCGGACAAATTGCGCTTTCAAAAGCCAATGATAATGTCCAAATTAAAAGTTGTTAAGAGTTTTTATTTGCATATTCTAAATTGGTATCTTATGATATACCGTAAAAGATACATAAAGAGGTATGATATATGGTTTTAGCTTATAATAAAAGTTACAATTTAAGAACTTATCAAAAAATTTATAATCAAGCAGAAAAAGTATTTTAAGTTATAATAACACTATGAAAATCGGAGATAAAGCATTTTTTAGTTTTTGGGAAAATAGCAGAGCTGTGACAAGTGCCAATCAGGCAAAGGAAGTCTTGGAGAAAGTCATGGCAATTGCTCAAATGCCTTTAGAATTAACTGGGAACGTCAGCCAGACACGCGAGTTGATAAATCAGTTTTCGGATAACTTGGCACCAGATCATGTCTTTTGGCAAGAATTTGCGGAGGTTGTCCAACTTGCCTTTCCAGCAGAAAGCATGGTAGCCGATAATTTACTGGCTCACCAAATTCATCAATTTCGTTATGTGATTTCTGCCTACCAAGCACAGTGGGTACGAGAATATTTTCCAGCTCAAAATGACCGTTTATCCTTGTTGACTTATCTAAAAGGAAAGAAGGGACGACGTTTTTGGCGGAAGCAATTTGATTTTGATTTGACAGAATCGTCACGCCTTCACAATAAAGCTCCTAAAAAGCCTATTTTGGGATTTTCGTTACCCATTAACTTGAAAATTGTAATGGGATTTCACACGGAATTTATCCTAGATAGCCAAGGGCGTTTTGCAAATGAAATTGACCCACAGGGTACCAATCATAATGGTATTATCAACGGTGCTAGTTTTAACTATGCGAATCAGAATGACAAAAGGCATTATGAACTTGATATTGCTCCCATTAAACCACACGATCCTGCCTTTCGGAAACAAATCTTAGCTAATCAAGGCAATCGTTTTTCAGCACCACTTTTAATCAAAAAACGCCAACACGAACAATGGGAGCACAGCTATTTTAATAAAAAAGGGCATTATGCCAAAGCAGGGAAATCTGCCTATCAGCAAGTCAAGGCTTTGCGGCGCTCCTTCCAAAGTGAATTAAGAAAGTTGAAAAAATAGCAAAACAAATATGAGGTATTTCTGCGGCAAGTCCAGCTGGGCTTGCCATATTTAGTGCAATTTATGGTATGATGAATGTAAGAATTTACGTTTTAGAGGTGTTAAATGGCTAAGGTTTATGTGGCAGATGATGAAAAAAATATTCGTGAATTGATTGCGTCATTTTTACGTGAACAAGGACTTGATGTTGAGATTTTCGAGACAGGAGACCAATTGTTGCTGCGTTTTATGGAAGAAGAAGCAGATGTAGTGATTTTGGATGTTATGATGCCAGGGACAAATGGTGTTGAGATTGTGACTATGCTTCGTAAACGCTCTGATGTGCCCATTATCCTATTAACAGCACGTGATAGTGATGCTGATTTTGTTAAAGGTTTTTCAGCAGGAGCAGATGATTATTTCACCAAGCCATTTTCACCGTTAAAATTAAGCTTGCGCGTGAAAGCTATTTTGGCACGCCAACCGCAATCGCAAGAAGTGGTTAAAGGAACCTCAGATGTCGTGACTTACGAAGCGCTGACCTTATCCGAGAAAGAACGCACGGTCACCTATGACAATCAAGTCTTAAAACTGACCAATACAGAATTTGAATTATTAAAAATGCTGATGAATCATGCAGAAGAGGCTGTTTCACGTGATGAACTTTTGCATCACATTTGGGGATACGAAAGTAGCATAGAAACACGGGTAACGGATGATACCATTAAACGCTTGCGTAGAAAATTGAGAGGAGTCGATAGTCATGTCCTTATTGAAACAGTTTGGGGCTATGGTTTCAAACTCACGAAAAAACAATAAAAAACAGCTCAATTACCCGAAAAAAATATTGCAGAAAAAGCGTCGAAATTTGCGTTTCAAAACGACACTATTTGTTCAGCCTTTAACCATTATTATCGTTTCTTTTGCTATTATTCTTTTAGTATTTAATGTGCTTTTGAAATTATTTATTGCTGAGCAAGCATTTACAGCTGTACAAAATCAATATGATACTTTGGACACTTTATATGTCGGTGATACTCCAGAAACGACAGCAGAAGGAAATATTTTTGAGACTACTTATGTCATTGCAGACGACTCTTTTGATATTAAGTACATTTCAGCTTCTATGTACGATTTATCAGAGAAAAAAATTTCTGAAAAGATTATTGATTATTTTTCAGATAATGATGATATTGAATGGTTTGATGATATTGATGAGGATGATGCAGACTATAGTGATTACCAAAATAGTTTAAATTACTTTAAAAAAGTTGAAATTGATGGTTCAGCTTACATGATCAAAATGCAGGAATATCCTGGCACATTAGCAGACAGTTATGTCAAACAAGACAATAATGATGATTCTCCAACGTATTATATTTTCGTTTTTGCCAATGTCACACCGATTGAAGAACTGGAAGATTATATTAATTTTATATTATTAGTTTTGATGGTTATTGTCGGAATCGTTGCTAGTATCAGTATTTTTCTTACCGCTCGAAAACTTGACCGAAATTTTGGTAGTTTGAAATCTTATATTTTACGTGTTGGCAATCGCGAAAAAAACTTGCCAACAGAAAACTTTGCCTACCGTGAATTTAATGAAGTTGGGCAAACTGTTGAGCGGATGAATGATATGATTGATGCTAACCAACGTAGTCAACAACTCTTCTTTCAAAATTCTTCTCATGAATTGCGGACGCCTTTGATGTCTATTCAAGGCTATGCTGAAGGTATTAAAGAGGGGGTTATTGATGCCAAACAAGCAGCTAGTGTCATTGTTGATGAAAGTCAGAAAATGACTGATTTGGTGGATGATATTTTGACACTTTCGAAAATGGAATCCGTCCAAACACAATTACAGCTGGAAAAGCTGAATATTACAGACCTTCTTTATGATGTTAGTTGGCGCTTGAAAGCAAGGCTGATGAACGCGGTATTACCTTTGAACATCACTTTGACGATGATTATTTGGAAATAGAAGCCGATGAAAAGTTATTGGAACGTGCATTTACCAATATTTTATCGAATGCTGTCCGCTACGCTAAAACACAAATCAGTATTTCAGGAAAGCTGATAGAAAATCAATTACAAATCACTATTTCAAATGATGGCGAAGCTATTTCAGAGCAAGACCAAGAGCACTTATTTGAACGTTTCTACAAGGGAAAAGGTGGTCATTTTGGCATTGGACTTGCCATTACCAAGGAAATTGTTGAGCGCCATAAGGGAACAATCACTGTAATCTCAAATGCCCAAGAAACGAGTTTCATTATTTATTTGCTAGTAAAGTAACGAGGTAATAATAAAAAATACGAAGCTGAGCACCTTGTCTCAACTTCGTATTTTTGTTCTCATTTAGTCTACCTCAAATCTTTCAATCGTCTTACAATTTTGTAAGAGCGCAAGTGCTGAAATCTAGTAAACTAGACTTAGAAGAAATTGCCACACTTTTGCCACAGCTTTTCAATACTTTAGCTGAGATTTTTCAAAAAAGCTTGGTTATAATAGACATATAATGTCGAAGAGAGGAAAAGATGACAGTTTCAAAAAAGTTTAAAATTGATTTGATGAGTGTACTAGCAGTGCTTTTGATAATCTTGTCTATTTACGCTTACAATAATCTTGGTTACACTTTAAGTAGCAAAGAAGCTTATCAAATTGCTTACCAAAACGCTGGTGTTGCAAGCAAGGAACTTCTTTCAAAATCTTTTGAGAAAAGCCGTTTGGGATTAAAGGCAACTTATCATATTACCTTAAAAACTGAAACGACAGACTACAGTTACACCATTGATGCCTCAACGGGTTCTATCATGCAGCGGCAATTTCACGAAAAGTAACTGTTAAGACCCTTTAATTTAAGATATTATTTTAATGAAAAGAAAGAGACATGGCATTTAGCCGATGGTAGCTAAGTGATAAGGAGACTAAAATGAAAAAATCTAAGAAATCAATACTTTATATATTACTTTTACTGGTTTTACCGTTAGCACTTATTGTTTATCTTCTAGAATTGTTTGGTCTGAAGATTATTAGTTGGCGACGTTGAAGTGACACTTTCATTTTTGAGACAAGGGAGGGGAATCTATGGTAGAAGCTGGAACTCAGAGAAAAAATATTCAAATTTTAACAGGAATTGGTTTTATTATTTCTATTGGATTGTTAATTTTCTTTAAACAACACCCAACATATTTCCAAGTTGGAGGAATCTTTCAAAGTTCCCTTGGACAACTTGGGTTCTTTGCACCGCTTATCTTTGTGCTCTTACAAGTGGTTCAAGTCGTTTATCCGATTATTCCTGGTGGGATGACAAGTGTTATTGGTTACATTGCATTTGGACCTATCTGGGGATTTATTTATAACTTTATTGGTATTTTTGCAGGTTCTCTATTAGCTTTTGGGCTTGCTAGACGTTATGGTGAGACTTTTGCCAAAGCCTTTGTCTCACAAGAAACTTATGATAAGTACGTCGGTTATCTAGACCTCAATGATGGTAAATTTTACGCTAAATTTTTAGGAGCAGCCTTTGCTTTACCAGGATTTCCAGATGATTTCCTTTGCATGGTATCTGGGCTTTCAAAAATGACTTGGAAGAAATTTATCACGATTTTCCTCATTACCAAACCAGTGACGCTTTATATTTACACCGTTGTGGCGTATAAAGGGTTGAACTATTTATTAACACTATTCCATTAATGATTTGATTGAATAAACAATAACTTCTTTTTGACATATGACAGCAAAAAATCCCTTGCTCAATGTGAGTAAGGGATTTTTGTTTGATTTATTATTCGGCAGCTTTTTCCCATTTTTTAGCCAATCGGCGTGAAATTGTTGAAATGGTAAAGTTAATCACAAAGTAAATGGCAGCAATCAAAGCATATAGTGTAAAAACTTGGTTTGCTTCAAAGTAACGTCCCATCAAGATTTGGCTTTTACCAAATAATTCTTGAATAGCGATAACTGAATATAGCAATGACGTATCTTTGATAACTGTTACGAATTGTGAAATGATAGCTGGCAGCATTTTACGGAATGCTTGTGGAAAAATAATGTAAATGAAAATCTGTAAATTTGTCATCCCTTGTGCTAGACCAGCTTCGGTTTGCCCATCATCAACACCATTTAGCCCTCCACGGATGATTTCAGCAAGAGCAGCAGAAGTAAAGACAGTAAAGGCAGTAATTCCTGCTGGTGTTGATTTCATTTGAAAAATAAGGAAAATAATGAAAATCCAAAGCAAGTTTGGAACGTTTCGGACAAATTCAATATAAATACTTGAAATCCAACGCAGAATCGGATTTTTCCCATTACGCATGACAGCAAGTACTGTTCCGATAAGTGTTGATAGTACAATTGCAATAAATGAGATATAAATCGTTAGCCATAATCCTTGGAGGATAAAGCTAATGTTGGTAGGTGTTAATACTGACATTTATTCTCCTCCTAAAGTGAATATGATTTCTTGTTTTCTTCTTCTTTACGACGTGCCCATGTTGCAAGAGGGAAACACATAATGAAGTAAAGAAGTGCTGCACCAGCAAAGGCAGGAACATAGTTAGTAGTTTCATATGCCCAAGCTTTTGCTGTAAACATGATGTCTGCTCCTGAGATGATAGCGACCGTTGATGTATTTTTTATCAAGTTAACCACTTGATTAGTGAGTGGTGGCAAGATTGTACGTACCGCTTGCGGTAGGATAATTAACTCATGGTTTGACTATAAGTGAATCCTTGTGAAAGAGCAGCTTCTGTTTGCCCTTTTGGCACAGCTTCAATCCCCGAACGAATAACTTCGGCGATATAAGCACCGTGGTAAATCCCAACGCAAAGAACAGCTGTAAAGAATGTTGAAATCATGATAACACCGTTGGTCATAATCGCAAGACCGTAATAAACGAAAACGAATTGCACTAGAAGAGGTGTATTCTGGAAAACTTCAACATAAACACGGGAAATTGCTTTTAGAACTCTACTTTTAGATGATGACATCGCACCAAAGATAACCCCTAAAACAAAGGCTAAAATCAAGGCGCAAATAGACATTCCCAACGTATATAAGAAGCCTTTTGCAAATTCACCAAAATTGGCAAAGAAATCTGCCCAACGTGAGAGGGCAAATGGACTCGCAGCTGCGGTTAATAAAAACATGTCAATTTCTCCTCTCTTAATTATCGTTAGCCTTTGCAGGCGTCAAATCGTATTTATCATAAAGTTTTTGCAAACTACCATCAGCTTTCCAATCAGCAAGTAAGTCATTGATGTAATCAATCACAGACTGATTAGATTTTGTTGCTGCGATACCGTATTCTTGGGTGTTGAACCCTTCGTCAATGATTTCTGTTTTCTTGCTGACATAACCAGTCAAGATAGATTTATCAACAGAGAAAGCACTGATACGATTAGCATAAAGTGAAATGGCTAATTCTGGATATGAACCGAGTTGAACAAAATTAAAGCTTAGATTGTGTGCTTCACCATATTCTTCAATAGCTGATTTAGTTGTTGAACCTTGGGCAACACCGATTGTCAAACCGTCCAAATCAGCAATGCTATCATAACCTTTTGATTTATTAACCAAGAAACCAATCTCATCATAATAATAAGGGTTAGAAATCGCATAAGAAGCCTGACGTTCTTCAGTAATGGTATAAGTTGCGATCAAGATGTCAATTTGTCCATTATCTAAAAGCGCTTCACGTGTTTGAGCAGTAACTGCTGTAAATGAAACTTTAACCCCTAATTTTTTGGCGATTTTTTTAGCTAAATCAACTTCCATACCTTCGTATTTTCCAGTTTCGGCTGAATAATAACCAAAGTTTGGAACGTCTTGTTTAACACCGACTTTTAAAACGCCAGCGTCTTGAATTTTCTTGACTTGTTCAGATACGCTATCTGCAAATGTTGTTTTGCCAGTAAAAACTGTCAATAAAATCACTGACAGACTGGCTAAAATGGCTAAACCTAGTTTTTTCTTCATAAGCATCTCCTTATTTCTGAGAGACAGTGTCACTTGTGTGATTAATGACTTTACTCAAGAATTGCTTAGCACGTGGTTCAGTTGGATTGTCAAAGAAACCTTGGACATCAGTAGTATCTACCAAAATTTCCCCTTCAGCCATAAAAATAATGCGGTCGGCAACTTCACGGGCAAATCCCATTTCGTGCGTGACAACGACCATGTTCATTCCTTCTTTGGCAAGATTTTGCATGACAGCAAGAACATCACCGATTGTTTCAGGATCAAGAGCAGAAGTAGGCTCATCAAAAAGTAATAACTCTGGTTGCATTGCCAAACCACGAGCAATTGCCACACGCTGTTTTTGTCCACCAGAAAGCATTCCTGGGAATGAATCTTTACGATCCCACATGTTAACATAAGTCAAGTATTGCTCAGCGATAGCTTCAGCTTCTTGTTTTGATTTGCCAAGAACTTTAATCGGTGCTAAAGTCACATTTTCTAACACTGTTTTATGTGGGTACAAGTTAAAATGTTGGAATACCATGCCAACTTCTTTGCGAAGTTGCACAAGGTCTTTAGCTGTTGCAGAAGAAACCTCATGCTCGTTTACTTTTAAGCTCCCTGTGTCAATAGATTCAAGAGCATTCATTGTACGGATAAGTGTTGATTTACCAGACCCTGAAGGACCTAGAAGTACAACAACCTGACCTTTTTCAATTTCTAAGTTAATATTTCTAAGGGCATGATATTCCCCATAGTATTTTTCGACATTTTTAAATTCAATTAGTGCCACGCTTGTCTCCTTTTCAAAGATAAGATTTCTTTGTCAGGTAATCTTACATCTGACATTATAAGTTAGTCTATATTAACATAAGGGGTAGCAATTGTCAAATATATTCAGAAAATTTCAACAAATAAAGGGTTAAAAATAATAATCTTATTGTTTCAAATGTTACTTTATGATGTCAAAAACGCCCAATATTTCCAATTAAAGTCGAATTTTGATATAATTTAGGGCAGAAGTCATTTTGGTGACTGAACATGAAATCGTTGTTTGAGAATTTTTTAATAACTTACGAAGAATAAAGAGGTGGCATATGAAAAAAATTCTTATCGTGGATGATGAAAAACCAATTTCGGATATTATTAAATTTAATTTAGCTAAAGAAGGTTATGAAACTGTAACGGCTTTTGATGGTCGTGAAGCTATTACAAAGTTTGAGGAAGAAAATCCAGATTTAATTATCCTGGATTTGATGTTGCCAGAGTTGGATGGGCTTGAAGTGGCTAAGGAAGTTCGCAAGACAAGTCATATTCCAATCATCATGTTGTCTGCTAAGGATAGCGAGTTTGATAAAGTTATCGGTCTTGAAATTGGTGCAGATGACTATGTGACCAAACCATTTTCAAACCGTGAATTGTTGGCGCGTGTTAAAGCGCACCTTCGTCGTACAGAAAATATTGAAACAGCAGTTGCTGAAGAAAATGCTTCGGCTTCAAATTCAGAAATCACAATTGGCGACTTAAAAATTTTACCAGATGCCTTTGTAGCACAAAAACGTGGTGAAGATATCGAATTAACACACCGTGAGTTTGAATTGCTTCATCATTTGGCAACTCATATGGGACAAGTCATGACTCGTGAATATCTTTTGGAAACCGTTTGGGGCTATGATTATTTTGGTGATGTGCGTACGGTTGACGTAACGATTCGTCGTTTACGCGAAAAAATTGAAGATACACCAAGCCGTCCAGAATATATTTTGACACGTCGGGGTGTTGGGTACTACATGAAGTCATATGAATGATACAATGTTACAAAATTTAACTTATTTTGAACAAGCCATTCTCTTTCTTTTAGCATTTGTCGCAGTTTATTTTGTTTATTTAGCGATAAGAGATTATCGAACTTCTGTTAATATTCGACGTTTGAGTGGTAAAGTGCGAGAGCTTATCACAGGAAAATATACAGAAGATATTATTATTGAAAAAGATAGAGACTTAGCTGAGTTAGCTGACCAATTAAATGATTTGTCAACAGTCTTTCGTTTAGCACAGGAAAATTTGGCGCAAGAAAAGAATCGTTTAGCAAGTATCTTATCCTATATGACAGACGGTGTCTTGGCGACTGACCGTGCTGGAAATATCACAATGATTAATCAAACCGCGCTACAACAACTCAATTTAGAGCAAGAAGAAGCTTTGCAGATGAATATTGTTGATATTTTAGGAGCTGATAGTACTTATAGTTATCATGATTTGGTGTCAAAAACACCTGAAATTGTCTTGAACCGTCGTGACGGAACAGGTGAATTTATTACTTTACGTATTCGATTTGCTCTAAATCGTCGTGATAGTGGCTTTATTTCAGGGTTGATTGCTGTTTTGCATGACACAACCGAACAAGAAAAAGAAGACCGTGAGCGTCGCCTTTTCGTTTCTAATGTTAGTCATGAATTGCGAACACCATTAACATCTGTAAAATCTTATCTGGAAGCTTTAGATGAAGGGGCACTCAAAGAAGACATTGCGCCAAGCTTTATCAAAGTGTCTTTAGATGAAACAAACCGTATGATTCGTATGATTTCAGACTTACTTAATTTATCGCGTATTGATAATCAGACGGTTCAACTGGAAGTGGAAATGACCAATTTCACAGCTTTTATGACATCAATTCTTAACCGTTTTGATCAAATTAAAAGCCAACATACAATCAGTGGAAAACAGTATGAGATTGTCAGGGATTATCCGATTAAATCAATCTGGCTTGAAATTGATCCTGATAAGATGACGCAGGTTTTGGATAATATCCTTAATAATGCTATCAAATATTCACCAGATGGTGGAAAAATCACAGTTAGCATGAAAACGACGGAAACACAGTTGATTATCTCAATCTCTGATGAAGGGCTTGGTATTCCTAAGAAAGATTTGCCATTGATTTTTGACCGTTTCTATCGTGTGGATAAGGCTCGAAGTCGTGCCCAAGGTGGTTCAGGACTCGGCTTAGCTATCGCAAAAGAAATTGTCAAACAACATAAAGGTTTTATTTGGGCACAAAGTACTTACGGAAAAGGGTCGACCTTTACAATTGTACTTCCTTACGAAAAAGATTCTGAAATTTATGATGAATGGGAGGATGAAGAAGAGTAGATGTCTGAAAATGCTTTTAAATATAGTATTTTAGCCTCCGGTTCAACTGGAAATTCTTTTTATGTGGAAACACCACAAAAACGTTTTTTGATTGATGCGGGTTTGACTGGTAAGAAAATTACCAGTCTTCTTGCTGAAATTGACCGCAAACCAGAGGACTTAGATGCTATTTTTATTACACACGAACATTCTGACCATATCAAAGGGGTTGGGGTGTTAGCACGTCGTTATAATCTTGATGTTTATGCGAATGAAAAAACGTGGCAAATGATTGATGAGCGAAATATGATTGGAAAGCTTGATTTCGCTCAAAAACATATTTTTGAACGTGGTAAAACATTGACACTTGGTGACATTGATATTGAAAGTTTTGGTGTTAGCCACGATGCCGTTGAGCCACAATTTTATCGTTTGATGAAAGATAATAAATCGTTTGTTATCTTAACAGATACAGGTTATGTTAGTGACCGCATGGCAGGAATTATTGAAAATGCTGACGGTTACTTAATTGAATCAAATCATGATGTTGAGATTTTACGTTCTGGTGCTTATCCGTGGAGTTTGAAACAACGTATCCTATCTGATAAAGGGCACTTGTCAAACGAAGACGGTGCTGGGACAATGATTCGAACCATTGGAAATCGCACGAAGAAAATTTACCTTGGACATTTGAGTAAAGAAAACAATATCAAAGAATTGGCTCACATGACCATGGAAAATAATCTTATTCAAGCTGACTTTGGGGTTGGTTATGACATGAAAGTCTTTGACACCTCACCAGAGGAAGCAACACCATTAACAAAGTTATAAAAGTTTAGTTTGTGAAAACTGTCCGTTGGACAGTTTTTATTGTGCATTTACACTATAAATTCAAGACCAAAATAAATTGTATTAAATAGAAGAAATTAAGGGGATTTTTTGGAGAAATTCCCTTTTTTATGACTTTTCTGGTATAATAAAATAGCCTATGGTAGAAAAAGCGTTTTAATAACTCAATGAATGATTGAGAAGAAACGTTTTAATAAGATAAGGATATAGACTATTTTTGAAGGGAGATTTATCATGCAAGCTTTAGACACAAAACTTCAGCAAGATTTCGGAATTGTTTTTGAAGATAAAACTTTGCTAGAAACAGCCTTTACCCACACTTCTTATGCTAATGAACATCGCCTCCTAAACATTTCACACAATGAACGCTTGGAATTTTTAGGAGACGCGTTCTTCAACTTTTGATTTCGCAATATTTGTTTAAAAAGTATCCGAAAAAACCAGAGGGAGACTTGTCAAAAATGCGTTCCGTCATTGTACGTGAAGAGTCTCTAGCAGGTTTTTCACGTTACTGTGGATTTGATGAATTTATCAAATTAGGAAATGGTGAAGAAAAATCTGGTGGTCGTAATCGTGATACAATTTTAGGTGACTTATTTGAGGCATTTCTTGGAGCTTTGTTGATGGATCAAGGTGTTGAAGCCGTCAATAAATTCTTAAACCAAGTGATGATTCCACAAGTTGAAAAAGGTAATTTTGAGCGCGTGAAAGATTACAAAACAACACTTCAAGAGTTGTTACAAGGTCATGGTGATGTGACGATTGATTATCGTGTTTCAAACGAATCAGGACCTGCACATGCTAAAGTCTTTGAAGTGACTGTGTACGTTAATGATAAAGCCAAAAGTCAAGGAATCGGAAAATCTAAGAAATTGGCTGAGCAAGATGCTGCTAAAAATGCTCTAGTCTTGCTTCAATAAGACATTTGAAAGGAAATTGATGAGGCAAATGTCCAACCTGTCCTAGGTGATATGTGATAAACCTAGGAAAAAGAATGCTAGTTAGATAGCTTCTTTTCGGGAAGGTGATTTGCCTTTTTATCTCTTATTTTATGTATTTAAAAGAAATCGAGATGCAGGGCTTTAAGTCCTTTGCAGACAAGACAACCATTGAATTTGACAAGGGAGTTACAGCTGTTGTAGGTCCTAATGGCTCTGGTAAGTCCAATATTACAGAAAGTTTGCGTTGGGCGCTTGGGGAATCTTCTGCCAAGAATTTGCGTGGTGGCAAGATGCCAGATGTCATTTTTGCAGGAACTGAGAATCGTAAACCATTAAATTATGCTCAGGTTATTGTGACCTTGGATAATTTTGATGGCTTCATTAAAGATGCCAAAGAAACGATTCGTGTAGAACGCCATATTTATCGTAATGGCGACAGCGAGTATTTGATTGACGGACGTAAGGTGCGCTTGCGTGATATTCATGATTTATTTATGGATACAGGCTTGGGACGTGATTCGTTTTCTGTAATTTCACAAGGACGTGTCGAAGAAATTTTCAACAGTAAACCGGAGGAACGTCGTGCTATTTTTGAAGAAGCTGCAGGTGTTTTAAAATACAAGACACGTAAGAAAGAAACCCAAACCAAGCTTAATCAAACACAGGATAATTTGGACCGTCTGGACGATATTATCTATGAACTGGAAACACAAGTGAAGCCATTGGAGCGTCAAGCACAAGTGGCTAAAGAATTCCTTGGCTTGGAAGATGAGCGTAAGCAACTTCATTTGAATATTCTGGTTGAAGATATTCAGGCCGATAAGGAGCGTTTAGCAGAATTAAATCAGTCTTTAACAGCTATTACAGCTGATTTGGCAGCTTATTATGAACAGCGCCAGCAATTTGAAAGACAAAATCAAAACTTGAAAGAAAAACGTCATCAATTGTCTGAAGAAATATCAAGAAGACAAGAAGGATTGCTTGATATTACCAGAGCAATTTCTGACCTCGAGCGCCAAATGGATTTGATTGCCTTAGAATCAAGTCAAAAAGAAGAGAAAAAACAAGCTGCAAGCTCGCAATTGGCTGATTTAAAGGAAAATCAAGCGAGATTAACAGAAGAATTGACACAAAAAGAGCAGCGACTCTCACAATTAGATGCCAAATTAGCCCAGACAACAGCTGATATTCAAGCATTGCAGGCTGAATTAGACCGTTTTTCAACCGACCCAGACCAAGTTATCGAAAAACTTCGCGAAGAGTTTGTTGGGTTAATGCAAAAAGAAGCTGATTTATCGAATAAATTGACAGCAACGATTGCTGATATTGACAATCAAAAACAATTGTTAGAATCAAAATCAGAAGAATTGGCACAAACACAAGAAACGCTAGCAGAAGTAAAATTAACGGCAAAAGAAGCTTTAGAAAACTTTGAAGCAGCTCGTGAAAAAGTCAAAGTCTTGCTTGATGACTACCAAGCATTACACGTGCAAATTGTTCAAGCCGAAAAAGATTACCAACTAGAGCAAACTAAAATGTTTGACAAACTGGATGTTATCAAATCAAAAGAGGCTCGCAAGGCTAGTTTGGAATCTATTCTTAAAAATCACAGCAATTTCTATGCTGGGGTTAAGTCGGTTCTACAGGCGTCAAGTCAGCTAGGTGGTATTATTGGTGCGGTTAGTGAGCATTTGACATTTGAGCGAGATTATCAGACTGCTCTTGAGATTGCACTTGGTGGGTCAAGCCAGCACGTTATTGTCGAAGATGAGGGAGCGGCTAAACGTTCGATTGCCTTTCTAAAGAAAAATCGTCAAGGACGTGCGACATTCTTGCCTTTAACGACTATAAAACCACGTCACTTATCGCAACAAAATCATTCGATTTTGGCTTCAAGTCAAGGTTTTCTTGGTGTTGCAAGTGATTTAGTTTCATTTGATAATCGTTTGGAAAATATCTTCCAAAATCTTCTTGGGGTAACTGCGGTTTTTGACACGGTTGACAATGCTAATAAAGCTGCGCGTGCGCTTCGTTATCAAGTGCGTATTGTAACACTTGATGGTACAGAAATTCGCCCTGGTGGTTCTTTCTCAGGTGGAGCAAATCGTCAAAATAATACCACATTTATAAAACCTGAACTAGATAATCTTATGGTTGAATTACAAGACTTGCAAGCTCAGCAAATCAAACAAGAAAAGCGTGTGCAAGAACTCCAAGATGCTTTGAGAGCTAATAAGGAAACTTTAGCTAGTTTCAAAGCACAAGGAGAGGAAGCGCGTTTTGCTGAACAAAAAGCAGAGCTTGAATACCAACAATTGGCTGAACGCTTGAACGACATTAACCAGCTTTGCGAACGCCTGCAAGAATCAGAAACAGATGGTGGTTCACATGATTTGGAATCACAAAAAACAACACTTGAAGCAGAATTAGCAGAAATAGCTGCGCGTAAACAAACTTTAACAGTTGAAATTGAGCAAATTAAAGAAAACAAAAATACCATTACGCAAAAAGTTGAAGCTTTGCGTCAACAAGTGTCACAAGCAAAATTAACTGAACGTGAATTGTTGAGTGAGCGTAAATTTGAATCGGCTAACAAAACACGCTTAGAAGTTAGTTTAGCTGAAAATAAAGCTGAAATTGCAAAATGCGAGGATTTGTTAGCTTACCATGCTAGCGATAATCAGACTGAAAGTCTGCCAACCTTGCAAAAACAATATGATGTGGGTGTTACTAGAAAAGCTAGTGAAGAAGAGTGCTTAGTTAGCCTCCGTTTTGAATTGGAAGATTGCGAAGCTAATTTAGAAGAGCTTGAAGAACAAGTTGCAAAAGAAAATCAGAAAAACGAAGAATTAATTCGTCAGCAAGCGCAATTAGAAGCTCAAATCAATCAAGTTTCTGACCGCTTGCGTGCCTTCTCACATGATTTGACAGAAGATTATCACTTGACCTTGGACGAAGCCAAGGAAGCTAGTGAACCAATTGATAATATGGAAAGTGCATGTCAACGTTTGCAAGAATTGCGCCGTCGTATCAAGCATTGGGTCCAATTAACTTAGACGCCATTTCACAATACGATGAAGTGAACGAGCGTTTGACATTCCTTAACGCCCAAAAAGAGGACTTGGTTCATTCTAAGAATCTTTTGCTTGATACGATTAATAATATGGATGATGAAGTGAAAACACGTTTCCAAGTGACTTTCAATGCTATTCGTGATTCATTTAAGCAAACCTTTACTCAAATGTTTGGTGGTGGTTCAGCTGATTTATCACTAACAGAAGGAGACTTGTTAACAGCTGGGGTTGAGATTTCCGTGCAACCGCCAGGGAAGAAAATCCAATCACTTAACCTCATGTCCGGTGGGGAAAAAGCCCTCTCGGCTTTAGCTCTGCTATTTGCTATTATCCGCATCAAAACCATTCCATTCGTCATTTTGGACGAAGTGGAAGCTGCGCTTGACGAAGCTAATGTGAAACGTTTTGGAGACTACCTCAATCGCTTTGATAAATCAAGTCAGTTCATCGTCGTTACTCACCGTAAGGGAACAATGGCTGCCGCTGATAGCATTTACGGAGTAACCATGCAAGAATCAGGTATTTCTCGTATCGTTTCTGTTAAATTAAAAGAAGCCGAAAATCTAGTGGAATGACATTAAAGGGTAAAAAATGGTAAATAAACTAATTGTGCACAGTTTAATAAAATATCACGAAAAATACTTAGTGATAAAACGCGTTGCCACAAGCATGGTAGAAGTAATGTTTATCCGTTTTATTGGGATATTCCTGGTGGTAGTGTTGATAGTGAGGAGTTGCCGAAAGCTACTGCTATCAGAGAGTGTCTTGAAGAAGTAGGACTTCAGATCAAATAGATGATATTATTCATGAAGATAGTAATTTAGATAATGGTATTGTATACACTAGATTAGTTTATGATGCTCATCTTCCTAAGAATAAGGAAATAATTGTTACATTAAATCCCGAAGAACATACTGACTATCGTTGGATAAGTGATTTGAATGATTTGGATGGAGAAAAAATTGTTCCTTATCTGGTAGAAATTTTGGGAAGTAAATAGTTTTTGTGATATTAAACAACCTCCCAACTAGAATCAGTTGGGAGGTTTTGTTGTATTCAAAAGTTTTAGTTTGTTACCGCAGTTTCTGTTTGTGATTCTGTTGTTTCGTCAGCTTGGTTGTCTGATGAAGAAGTTGTGAGTGTGTCATCACTTTCTTCTTGACTATCTGAGAGTTCTGCTGTGTCAGATTCGGTTTGTGTGTTCTGGCTGTATTGGTCTGAAATTTTGTAAAAGACATTGCTGACAAATTGGTTAGTTGATTCATAATCAAAACGGCTACCTTGTGTTGCAAATAGGCGGTCACGACCGTAATCAGACGGGTCAGTCTCTGTTATGCCAAAATGCCAGCTAGGAATTTGGCTACCAGCAGCGTAATAATGTAAAATGAAACCACCTCCACTTTCAGTATAAACGTTAGAAATAGCTTCACCGTTTTCATTATAAACAAGAGCAGACAAGATTAATTTGTCGTCAATAATACCTTGTGGTGAAAATTCAAAAGTGTAACCATTAGCGTCCATCCATGTGCCAGCAAGACTTGAGAAATCTGATTGCGCTAGCGCATTGAAATCAAATTGACTAGTCTGTTGACTGACTTGACGGGTGCTAATAAGATTTTCTCCATCTTTTATCAGTTGCTCTGTGACTTGTTTTTCAGTAGGTGCTTTCAGTAAATCCGCGCGTTGCTAGCAACGTGGTTCTGTGTTTTTGTTGAAGAACTTGTTGATTTTGAAAGTTTTTTCTGAGCGTGATGATGTTGGCTAGAAACCGTAGAAGCGTGGTTGTGATTTGAATGGTATTTTAGAGTAATGACACCGCCACCAACCGCAAGCAGTACCAAACCAGACACTAGGAAGTATGATGTTCCTTTTTTCATTGTAATCCCCTTTATTTTTAACTTCACTATATATATTCGAAAAAGAATTTTAAAAACTGGAAAAAATTTCAGCTTTATTTAGAAGATTGAAAAGAATGTGTTATTAGCAAGAAAATTGCTGTGTTTTTTGCTAAAATAGAGTTATGTAATTCTTTAGGAGTATAATAATGGTAAAATTAGTTGCAGCAGATATGGATGGTACATTTTTAACAAGTAATGGCTATTTTGATAGTAAGCGCCTCCATGATGTTCTAGAAAAATTTAAAAAAACAATATACTATTTGTCGCAGCGAGCGGACGTTCACTTATGGCTTTGGAAAAAATGTTTGCTGAGCATGCTGATAAAATGGCATTTATTGCTGAAAATGGGACTTTGGTAAAAGTTGGTAAAGATATTGTTTTTGAATCTGGTTTGAGTAAAAAACAATATTTGGAGGTCATTGATACCCTTCTTGAAAGTCCATATATGTTAGGTTATGATTTCCTGTTATCAGGTGAAAGTGGGGCTTATTTACATCCAAAAGCTAGTGATGATTACCTAAATTTTATTAGCAATTATTATGAAAATGTTCAACGTGTGGCTGATTTGGCGCAGGTTGAAGATAATATTTTAAAAGTCACTGCAAACTTTTCAGAAGATACTGTACGTCAAGGCGAAGCATGGTTTAATGAACGCATTAGCTACGCACAAGCGGTGACGACAGGCTTTAAATCTGTCGATATTGTTATCCGTGACGTCAATAAACGAACAGGACTAGAAGCACTTTGCCAAACCTTTAATATGGATAAATCAGAAATTGTAGCGTTTGGCGATAATCTCAATGATTTTGAAATGCTTGATTTTGCTGGGAATGCAGTTGCGACAGAAAATGCTCGACAAGAAATCAAAGACATCTCAAATGAAATCATTGGGCATTGTGATGAGGAGTCTGTCATGGCTTATATGGAAGGATTGGTAGAATAATGGAAGATATTAAATTATTAGCTTTGGATTTAGATGGCACACTTTTTAACAGTCAAAAGGTTGTTTCACCAGAAAATAAAAAAGCTTTGCGAGCAGCACGTGATAAGGGAATTAAAGTTGTTATCACGACTGGACGTCCTTTAAAGGCGATTAGCGGTTTGCTTGAAGAGCTAGATTTGATTTCTGATGAGGACTATATCATCACTTTCAATGGTGGTTTGGTTCAAAAGACAAATGGCGATATTTTAGATAAAAGTGAGCTAACACGTGCGCAGCTCAAGCGTTTACACAGCACGCTTGATCCACTTGCTCTTCCATTTGATGTGCTTAGTGATGGAATTGTTTATAGTCTTGCCAGTCAAGGCAATCAGTCCCTTTACCCACAAGCCAACCCCAAACTTAAATTTGTAGAATTAACTTCTTTTGATGATATTCCTGAAAATATTATTTATAACAAAGTCGTTAGCGTGACAAATCCTGAATTTTTGGACAAGCAGATTTTGCAATTTCCGAAAGAATTATACAATGAGTTTGAAATTTTCAAATCACGTGATATTATATTGGAAATGATGCCTAAAGGCGTCCATAAAGCAGCAGGGTTAAACCAGTTGATTCAGCATTTGAACTTACTCCCTGAAAATGTTATGGCTATGGGAGATGAAGAAAACGACCTCTCAATGCTTAAATGGGCTGGTTTAGGTGTTGCAATGGCAAATGGTGTTGCTATTGCGAAAGAAACAGCTGATGCGGTAACAACACGTACCAATGACGAATCAGGTGTTGCAGAAGCTGTTGAAAAATACATTTTAAATGCGTAATAGAAAGGAAAAGTGGATAAGGTAACCTTATCGATTTTGGTACTTAGTATGGGATTATTTGACCGTTTATTTGGAAATAAGAAAAAAGAAGTTGGGGAGACGGTTGACAGCCAAAGCCAAGAAGAAACACTTCAAGAGGTTGTCGAAACATCAGACAAACTGAAGCCTCTTCTGATACAGTAAAAGAAAGTGTTGAGGTTTCAGAACAAGCAGAAATCGTCAACGATACTGTGGAAGAAGTTCAAGACGTTGTTAATGTCGATAGCGAAGCTGAATCTGTTGAAACAGAAACGTTTGTTCAGTCTAAAAACAGCGAAACTGTGGTTAAAAATACGGCTAATCAAGCTGAAGAAATTTCAGAAGCAACCGCAGTAGCTAATGAGGTTGAGCCAGACCAACATTTTTCAGATATCATAGCGGATTATTATGCGAAAAAAGCAGCCGCTCAAGAGGCTATTGAACGTGGTGAAGCAGTTACTTTTGAAGCTGTCAAAACACGTCAAAAAACTGAACCAGAAGAAGTAGTTGTGCAAGAAGCAACCGAAACCGAAGAAGAAAAATACAATCGCAGTCTGAAAAAGACCCGTACTGGTTTCAGTGCACGTTTGAACGCCTTCTTGGCTAATTTCCGTCGTGTTGATGAAGAATTCTTCGAAGAACTAGAAGAAATGCTCATTCTTTCAGACGTTGGGGTGAATGTCGCAACACAATTAACAGAAGATTTACGTTATGAAGCCAAACTTGAAAATGCTAAGAGAGCTGACGATTTAAAACGTGTTATCATTGAAAAATTAGTTGACATTTACGAAAAAGACGGTGTTTTCAACGAAAAAATTAATTTCCAAGATGATTTAACCGTTATGCTTTTTGTTGGGGTTAATGGTGTCGGAAAAACGACGTCAATCGGCAAATTAGCCTACAAATATAAAAACGAAGGTAAGAAGTCATGCTTGTTGCTGCTGATACATTCCGCGCTGGTGCGGTTGCGCAGCTTGTTGAATGGGGACGTCGTGTCGGTGTGCCAGTTGTAACAGGACCAGAAAAAGCTGACCCAGCTTCTGTTGTTTTTGACGGTATGGAAAAAGCTGTCGCTGAAAATGTTGATATTCTTCTCATTGATACAGCAGGACGTCTGCAAAATAAAGATAATTTGATGGCAGAGCTTGAAAAAATTGGTCGTATCATTAAGCGTGTCGTACCAGATGCACCGCATGAAACACTCCTTGCGCTCGATGCTTCAACAGGTCAAAATGCGCTTAGCCAAGCTAAAGAATTCTCAAAAATTACACCGTTAACTGGGCTTATCCTAACTAAAATTGACGGAACGGCTAAAGGTGGTGTTGTTCTTGCCATTCGCCAAGAACTTGATATTCCTGTCAAATTTATTGGGTTTGGTGAAAAAATTGATGACATCGGTGAATTTGATTCTGAAGACTTTATGCGTGGTCTCCTAGAAGGGATTGTTTAAAAGCTAATGTTAGAATTTGTCAAAGAGCATTTATCAACAATTCTCTTAACGTCGTCTACTCTTGTTTTAACAGCCATTTATGCCTTTGAGGCAAACTGGGTTATCATGCTTATTTGGGCATTCGTGTCACTCATAAACATTGGACGGCTAGTTTATGCTTATAAACATACTAGCTAACTATTTCATAGTCAAGAATAGAAATCTGAGCTTTGCCTCAGATTTCTTTATTTTTTCACAATCAACATTGTCAAGGTAAGTTTTCAACTCATGTTTTAATTGGTCATGTTCTTGAATGGCTTGTTGTAATTTTTTATCAGAAACTTGAATTGGCTTTTTGTAAACTAACTTTTACGGTCGCTAGATTGGTTGGGTCATATTGGTATTTTTCAAAAAATTGGCGAATTTCTTTGAGAGACATTTGACTTTGTCTAAGAAATTTTATGGCGTACAACCAATGAATAGAAGCTTCATCAAAAATACGGTTGTTATTCTCATCACGTTGTAAACTTGGGATTAAGTCAAGGTCACAGTAGTGGCGAATAGTGTGTAAGGTTAGCCCAGTTCGTTTGCTAGTTTCTTTAATTGTATATGACATAATGAAATCCTCTAAAAAATAATAGTAAATAGTTGACTTCGGGTTACCCGAGGGGTCTATAATCATGGTATCAAAAAAAGATTACAAAAGTAAAGGAGAAACTTTTATGGCAACATTAGTTCGTGTTCACGGTCAAGGGATTGACCAGTTACAGTTGGATGAGGTTGAACTTCGTGAATTAGCCTCAAATGAAGTGAGAATGACTGTCAAAGCGAGTCGAATTACTGGCGATCAGCTAAACTACATCAAGGGATTACGTTTGCCAGGAGAAGCTATTCATGAAATTAGCTCTCTTGGGTATGAGGCTGCTGGAATTGTGACTGCTATTGGAAAAGCGGTTGATGAAAAATGGCTTGGTAAGCGAGTTATGCCTGTTGGACCATATGATTTTGAACGTTATCCAAGTTTGGGAGATGATATTATTGTTCCAGCCAGTCGTCTGGTTGAGATTCCAGATAATATAGATTTTGCAGCTGCTGCTAGTACTTGGGTACCATACCTAACAGCTTACCCTGTTTATAGTCAGAGTAATCTAAAATCTGGTGATTACGTGTTGATTATTGCAGGGACTTCTGCTGTTGGTCAAGCGGCGATTGATTTGGCACGTGAATTAGGAGCAATTCCAATTGTGACAACCCGCTCACGCCGTAAAGCAGCGCAACTGCGGCAGCTAAAACAATTGAACCATGTCATTATTAGTAATGAAGAAGATTTGGTTACTAGAATTTCTGAAATTACTGTTGGAAAAGGTGTTCAATTCATTTTTGATCCTATTGGTGGTAATGCATTGCCTGATTTGCTTCAAGTGGCTAGCGTAGGGGCAAAATTTATGAATATGGCATTCTTGGTGGCAGTGAGTGCCAATTTTCGGCAGGACTTTTGCTTGGTAAAGGTTTAATGCTTAAGGGATGGACAGTAAGTGAACTTGTTGAGGATGACTTGGCAAGAAGCCAAGCGGTGACTCACATTTGTGAAAAATTAACACTTGGTGATTTTAACCCTACTATTGCTAAAACTTACCCTTTAAGTCAGATTTGGGAAGCTTATCGTAAACTTGAAAAGAATGACTTTTTAGGAACGATTATTATTGAACCATGACATAGTAGCATAAGATTCTAATCACCAAGCAAAAACCCCCTTCCAGTTTTGGAGGGGGGCTTGTGTTTAAAAGACACGATAAACATAAGGATTATCAGGTTCACTAGTCTCTTTCATTTCTGTAATATGAAGAACTGGGAGTGTTTGTTCAAGGGTTTGGTTGTATTCGAGGCTGATTGTGCCTGTTGCGGTAATCCAAGTGTTATCAGCGTAGTTTGTATTGTTTCCAGTTGTCAATAAGCCATAAACACCAGAATCCGCAATACAGTGAATGATACCAAAACGGAAAAGGAATTGATAGCCTTCGTGGCCAGGCTCGTTATAAACAAATCCAGTATAAGTAATCTCACGTCCCATAAATTCGTCAGGATAGAGATAGATGAGTTCCATGACTTCCATATAATTTTCGGTTGTGATTTTAAGTTCGCCTGAACCTTTGTATTTTTTGAGTTCTTTCTGCATTTCTTTTTCGTAAGCAGAAGATGTAAAATACAAACTTGTGTCAGGTTTCAGGTATTGGACTGTTGTTCCATCATCACTAACCGTACCAGCAGAACCAGCAGTAAGTGGGAAATTATAGCCTTTGGCAGCCACTGTCGTTGAATCCAGCGTTACCGTAGGAACTAAGAGTCCTACCAAAACTGGAATGACCAAAATCATCGGACTAGTCAGCTTCGCTATTTTTCCATGTAAATGGCTGTGCAATTTCAGGTTTTTCATCCAAATAACCAGTTGAATAACTGCTAAAAGGAATGATAAAACCATGGAAATGTAGGCTAAATAAGCATAGTGAGTATTGATGTATTGATCCAATTTCCCAGAGATTTGAAGATACATGGTTAATTCAAAGTAACCCGCTAAAATTAAAAATCGAATCATCAAATCACCCCCACAAGTAAACAGTAAATAATAATCATCCCAACAGATACTGTGATAAATTGAACGATAAAGCGAGGTTTAAAGGAATTTACCATCATCATTAGGTTTTTAATATCTACCATTGGTCCAATCAAAAGAAAGGCTAGAACAGGTGCTGTACCAAAACTTGATAGCAAGGAAGCTCCGATAAAGGCATCTGCTTCACTACAAAGAGAAAGAATGAATGCCAGTAACATCATGACTAAAATGGCTGTAAGGGCATTACCACCAATTCTGGTCAAAATGCGTGTTGGCAGGTAAATCTGCATTCCTGAAGCTACCAGGGTACCAAAAACCAAATAACGTCCAGTATCAAAAAATTCATCAATTGCGTGCGCAAGAGCTAAGAAAATTTTGCGATACCATGTTTCACCAGAATAATCATGAAAATGTGTTGGTTTAGCATTTTCTTTGAGGATATTTTCATCAACCACAAATCCCAGCATGATACCCAACGTAATAGCAACAATGATGGCACCAAGCAGTCGTAAGCCTACGAAGCGCCAGCTCCAGCTATTTCCAAAAGCTGAATAGGTGGCAAAAAGGACGATTGGGTTGATAATCGGAGCTGTTGCCAAGAAAGGAACAGCGGTGTAACTAGGAACTTTTTTCTCCAAAAAGCGCGTGATAATGGGAACAATACCACATTCGCAGGACGGAAAGACAAAACCGATAAAAGTTCCAAAAAGGATTCGTAAAAAACGATTTCGAGGTAGAAAACGTTGTACCAAATCAGGCGTAACATAAACCTCAATGAAGCCAGAAAGAATAGTTCCTAGCAAAACAAAAGGCAGTGCCTCGATAATGATTGAAATAAAAATCGCAAACCATTGTAAGACACTAGCAGGTAAATTATTAAAAATTTCCATAAAAATTAATCAGTCGCTTTCTCAGCTTTTTTGTCCTTAACTTTCTTTTCTTTTTCAGGGTCGCTAGAGATTTTAGGGATACTTGCAAAGCTTGCAAACATTGACTCTAAATCATCTTGACGTTTATGTGTGATAGCCATAAGGCACCTCTTTTCTATATGTAATCACCTCTTATTATACTATCAATCCTCAAATAGTACAAAAACTAAGCAGACAAGTTAGCTATTTTAATGCGAAATAGTGTGTCATTTAGATATTTATCTGCCTAAGAAATTGGCGTGAATTTCTCATTATTGCATTTAAAAATCTAAGAGAAAACCTTAGATTCAGCTGATTTATGATATAATAGAAGCACTATGGAAAATGTAACAAAAATTGCTCAAGATTTAAACCTCAAAGAGAGCCAAATTGCCAAAGTTCTAGACTTGACTTCACAAGGAAATACCATTCCTTTCATTGCTCGTTACCGTAAGGAAATGACAGGTAATTTGGATGAAGTACAAATTAAGGCTATCATTGACTTGGATAAAAGCATGACAGCTTTAACTGACCGTAAGGCGACTGTTCTTGCTAAAATTGAAGAACAAGGTAAGCTTACTGCGGAACTCAAAAAAGCTATTGAGAACGCTGAAAAGTTGGCCGACGTTGAGGAACTTTATCTTCCTTACAAGGAAAAACGTCGTACCAAAGCCACTATCGCCAGAGAAGCAGGGCTATTTCCACTAGCTCGTTTAATTTTGCAAAATAAACCTTCGCTTGAAGTAGAAGCAGCGAATTTTATAACAGAAGGATTTGAAACAGCTGACAAGACACTTGCTGGCGCTTGTGAAATTCTCATTGAAGCTTTTTCAGAGGACAACCAGCTCCGCTCATGGGTTTACAATGAAATCTGGTCTTACAGCTCAATCATATCAACAGTTAAAGACGAAGCTGCCGATGATAATAAAACCTTCCAAATTTACTACGATTTTTCAGAGAAAGTTTCTAAAATTCAAGGTTATCGTATTTTGGCGCTTAATCGTGGTGAAAAACTCGGCATTTTAAAAGTTGGTTTCGAGCATAACATTGATAAAATGGTGCGCTTCATGGGAGCTCGTTTTAAAAATAAAAATGCTTATATTGATGATGTCATCGCCAAAACGATTAAGAAAAAAATCGTTCCTGCTATGGAACGCCGTGTTCACAGTGAGTTAACAGAAAGTGCAGAGGATGGTGCAATCGAACTTTTCTCCGAAAATCTTCGCAATCTCCTTTTGGTGTCTCCTTTGAAAGGAAAAATGGTGTTAGGATTTGACCCAGCCTTTCGTACAGGAGCTAAGTTAGCTGTTGTTGACCAAACAGGAAAATTGATGACTACCCAAGTTATCTATCCTGTTCCACCAGCTAGTCAGGCTAAAATCGAGCAATCGAAAAAAGATTTAGCAGAGCTCATTCGCACATATGGTGTTGAGATTATTGCTATCGGAAATGGGACTGCTAGCCGTGAAAGTGAAGCCTTTGTGGCACAAGCTTTGAAAGATTTTCCTGATGTTTCTTATGTGATTGTCAATGAAAGCGGAGCTTCTGTCTATTCAGCATCTGATTGGCACGTCATGAGTTTCCAGATTTGACTGTTGAAAAACGCTCTGCTATTTCCATTGCGCGTCGTTTGCAAGACCCACTTGCAGAATTGGTTAAAATCGATCCAAAATCAATTGGTGTCGGACAATATCAGCACGATGTTAGTCAGAAAAAACTTGCCGAAAACCTTGATTTTGTTGTAGATACCGTTGTTAACCAAGTCGGCGTTAATATTAATACAGCAAGCCCTGCGCTATTAGCCCACGTTTCAGGATTAAATAAAACAATTTCTGAAAATATTGTCAAATACCGTGATGAAAATGGACGAATTGCTTCGCGTGAAGACATCAAAAAAGTTCCACGTCTGGGAGCTAAGGCTTTTGAACAAGCAGCAGGTTTCTTGCGTATTCCAGGGGCAGAAAATATCCTTGACAATACAGGCGTTCACCCAGAGTCTTATAAAGCCGTTGAACATTTATTGAAAGAATTAAATATCACAGATTTAGATGATTCAGCAAAAATCAAACTGCAATCTGTTTCAATTGAAACGATGGCTGAAACCATTAATATAGGGCAAGAAACACTTAAAGATATTATTGCTGACCTCTTAAAACCAGGACGTGATTTGCGTGATGATTTTGAAGCACCTGTGCTCCGCCAAGATGTTTTGGATATTTCAGATCTTGAAATTGGGCAAAAATTAGAAGGAACTGTCCGTAATGTCGTTGATTTTGGTGCCTTTGTTGATATTGGTTTGCATGATGACGGCTTGATTCATATTTCACAAATGAGCAAGTCCTTTGTCAAACACCCAAGTCAAGTGGTTTCTGTCGGAGACGTTGTGACGGTTTGGGTTTCAAAAATCGATAAAGAACGTGGAAAAATCAATCTTTCCTTGGTAGATTTACGTGAACTTAACTAATTTTGTCAAAACAGTTTCACGAGAAGATTTCGGAAAAGAATTTCGCCATACGGCACTTTGGAATCCACGTTTGCGGACAACGGGTGGTCGTTTTTTCCCAGCTGATGGGCATTTGGATTTTAATCCCAAAATTTATGAAACATTTGGTGTTGACGTTTTTCGAAAATTGTTCGCCATGAGCTTTGCCATTACCATTTGTATTTTGAGGGAAAAGGCTACAAGCACGCTGATGCAGACTTTAAAGCATTATTGCAAGCAGTTGATGGTTTGCGTTATGCGCCAGCCATGCCCCAAAAGACGGAAAAATACCTATACCGTTGCCAAAAATGTGGACAAGACTATCACCGAAAATGCCATGTCAATACTCAAAAATATCGTTGTGGACATTGCCATGGCAAGCTCTTAGAAATCAAAACTCGAGAAACGTAAGGTAAACTTCAAAAAAGATTTTTTCTTCAGTATAAAATCAGTCGTAGGACTGATTTTATTTTAAAGGCGATGAGGTATAATAACTATAGTGAGATAAAAAGAAGGAAGGGACTAAAATGAAATCAGCTCTTTATAAACAGCGAAAAAATAAACTGGTTTGTGGTGTCTGTGCCGGAATTGCTGATAAGTTTGGTTGGGACTTGCCTTTGACGCGTGTCCTGACAGCATTGCTGATGTATTTTTATGGCTTTGGCATTGTCATTTATATTCTTTTAGCAATTTTTCTTCCTTACAAAGAAGATATCACTCGCGACCATTACGGAACGGGGCCACGCCGACGTAAGGATGCTGAAGTCGTTGATGAAGATGACGACAACGACGGTTGGTTTTGGTAAGAATTGACAGTTCAACTTCAATGTAGCAAAAACTTGACACTTGTAAGGATAACAGGAACTTATAAAGGTCTTTCAAAACAGGAGGAACTCAGAGCAACATAGTTGTTCTGGGTTTTTAATTTAGTGGCTCTTTATCAACATGAAACTGACAATATTTTTGAATAAGTCTGCGTGAGCGCTTACTTTTATAGGTTAATGTGATATAATAATGAAAAAAGAGGAAAAGGATTGAACAAAAATTGATGAGAAACTGAAAATAGTTTGTGGTTTAGACAATCTTATTTTCTAAGATTTTCAATTTATTTACATAGTCACGAGGTGATTGGTAAATGGTTCATGGTACATCAAATGTCGGTTACTGTAAAAATGTTGGTGGACAAGGTCAAGCTAGATGTTATCTATGGTGATGATAACTTATTAGCTAAAGAAATTACAACATCAGATATTTCACGGCCTGGGCTTGAGATGACAGGGTATTTTGATTATTATTCGCCAGAACGTCTGCAATTGTTAGGGATGAAAGAGTGGTCTTATCTTACTAAGATGTCATCGCATAATCGTCATCAAGTCTTGGCAGAAATGATTAAGCCAGAGACACCTGCTATTATTGTGGCGCGTAATCTAGCCATCCCAGATGAAATGTTGGCAGCCGCTAAAGAAAAAGGTATTGCTGTTTTACAAAGTCATGTGCCAACAAGTCGTTTATCTGGTGAGATGTCATGGTATCTGGATTCTTGCCTTGCCGAACGTACTAGTGTTCATGGTGTTCTTATGGACATTTACGGTATGGGAGTTTTAATTCAAGGTGATTCAGGAATTGGTAAAAGTGAAACAGGTCTTGAGTTAGTCAAACGTGGTCACCGTTTGGTAGCTGACGACCGTGTCGATGTATTTGCCAAAGACGAAGAAACACTTTGGGGTGAACCCGCAGAAATTCTCCGCCATTTGCTTGAAATTCGAGGTGTTGGTATCATTGACGTGATGAGCTTGTATGGTGCTAGCGCTGTTAAAGACTCATCACAAGTTCAATTGGCAATATACTTAGAGAATTTTGAATCCGATAAAATCTTTGACCGTTTAGGAAATAGCAACGAAGAAATCGAGTTATCTGGTGTAAAAATTCCACGTGTGCGTATCCCAGTAAAAACCGGACGTAACGTGTCAGTCGTTATTGAAGCAGCAGCCATGAACTACCGTGCTAAACAAATGGGATTTGATGCAACTAAGACATTTGAGGACCGCCTCACTCAGCTTATTAGTCAAAACGAGGAGAACTAATGATTGATCCAGTTGCTATCCAGTTAGGTTCTATTAGCATTCGTTGGTATGCGATTTTCATTGTTTCGGGATTACTTCTTGCTGTTTATTTAGCAATGAAAGAAGCACCGCGTCGGAAGATAATTCCTGATGATATTTTAGATTTTATTTTAATTGCATTTCCGCTTGCGATTATTGGTGCTCGTGTTTATTATGTCATTTTTGATTGGTCTTATTATGCTAATCAGCCATTGAGCGAAATAGTTGCCATTTGGAACGGTGGCCTTGCTATTTACGGTGGCTTGATTACAGGAGCAATCGTATTATTTGTTTTTTCTTATTACCGAGCAATCAATCCACTCGATTTTTTGGACATTGCAGCACCTGGTGTCATGATTGCGCAAGCTATTGGACGATGGGGAAATTTCATAAATCAAGAAGCTTATGGTAAAATAGTAGATAATCTGAATTACCTACCAGATTTTATCAAGAACCAGATGTATATTGATGGTTCGTATCGTGTTCCGACATTTTTATATGAATCATTGTGGAATTTATTAGGATTTGTGATTGTCATGAGCCTGAGACACCGAGCACGTTTCTTCAAACGAGGCGAAATTGCCTTCTTTTACCTTATTTGGTATGGCTGTGGACGCTTTGTTATCGAAGGAATGCGGACAGATAGTCTAATGTTACTCGGAATTCGAGTATCACAATGGCTTTCTGCTCTACTCGTTTTGATTGGTGTGGTCTTGGTTATCTGGAGAAGAAAACAGAAAGATGTTCCGTATTATCAGGAATAAAAAATAGGTAGATGGGAGAAAAAATGTTTGAAGTAGCACTATTAATTATTGCCATTGCTTTTGCTGTTTTGGTTGGCGTTTTTATACCACTGGGTGTTAAACTATATAAAACAGTTGATGTTGTAAATGAGACAATTGATGAAACAAAGCAGACCATAAAAGTGTTGACCAGTGATGTTAACGTCACTCTTCATCAGACCAATGAAATCCTGGCTAAAGCTAATGTTTTAGTTGAGGATGTTAATGGTAAGGTGGCAACAATTGATCCACTTTTTGTGGCAGTTGCAGAGTTGTCTGAGACTGTTTCGGACTTGAATACACAAGCTCGTAACATCACTCAAAAAGCTACTCAAGCCTCATCAAATGTTAGCAAAGCTGGTGCAGCATTTGCTGTTGGCAAAGTTGCCTCAAAAATATTTCGTAAAAAAGGAGAAGAAGCATGAGTAAACTATTGAAAAACGTAATTATTGGTGTTGCCTCTGGTGCAGCCGCAGCTTATTTCCTATCTACTGAAAAAGGTAAGGAATTCCAAAAGAAAGCTGCTAAAGCTTATGAGGCCTATAAAGAAAATCCTGCTGAGTATCATCAGAAAGCAAAAGATAAAGCAACAGAATATACAGATTTAGCTGTTGATACTTTTAACGATTACCGCCAAAAATTTGAATCTGGTGAATTAACAACCGATGAATTTTTGGATACTGTAAAAGAAAAAGGGAAAGCCGCAGCCGACTTTGCTTCTGAAAAAGTCTCAGGATTCACTTCTAAAGTATCTGAAGCGGTTAACGAAGCAGAAGAAATTAAAGAAGAGACAAAAGCAGAAGTTGATGACATTATCATTGACTACACACAAGACGAAGAAGCACCAGCAATTAAAATGCCTGAGACTACTATCGAAGAAGCTGATGAAGAATAATAAAAAGGTCCAGTGGACCTTTTTATGTTCGAGCCCTAAAACAGGAAAGCGAGAAGGTCCAGTGGACCTTTTTATGTTCGAGCCTGAAATAGGAAAGCAAATTTGTGTTTAGCGGACTTTTCAGAATGTAGCTAAATCTACTTTTAACCAAAAATAAGTTACAATTCAATTTTAGAATTATTTGCGAGCGAACCAAACATAAAAGCGATAATTACCGCTGTGATAAAAGTGGCTGAAACAGCGATAAAAGCAGCCACACGGAAATTTTGAGGGAGTGGTACTGAACACAAAAAGTTCTGTATTCGTTGTACCATCCCCGCATAGTTGATTAGTTTAAATAGTTCAGTGAGCTATTGAGGTTACAGATAAAGCTGACAAGGTTAGTATCATTTGTAAGAAATTTTTGTGAAGCTAAAATAAGAAAAATATAAAAACAACCCCAAAGTGGAGTTGTAGTGGTTCATTTCAATGTCTTAAAGACCAAATAATACTTGAAACAGCTGACGTAATAGCTAGGCTAATAAGAGAGGCAAATAAGAAAGCCCAGATTGGAGCTAGATTCAAGACCAGCAAAAAGAATGAAATGACGACAGTCGAAATTCCAAATAATGCAATACGAGCAAAAAACATTAACTCTTTTAATTTAGCATTTCTGTGGTCAATTTCTTGAAATTCTTGAAATTTTGGTGCATTATCTTCTTGATAATGCCGTTCTTCAAACTCTTTGTGTTGCTTTAATGGTGTTGGCATAATCCTCTCTCCTCTGATACTTAGATATCATACCATAAATTAACAAATTTGTCACCTTTTAAAAAAAATCCCTTGACTGATGTTAAAAAATATGTTTAAAATAGTTGTTCCTCTTTTTTGTTTCAAAATGAGGATTTCTTTTTGAGCCTCTCCTCTCATAAAGTTTTTCTCATTTTGAGATGACACTAAAACTTTTTAGAAAGCTATAACAATAAGATTTTAGAGGATATCTGTGACTAATTGTTATAGGAGTGGTATAATTAAAACGTTATGGAAAAAATAATTATTACTGCGACAGCTGAATCTATTGAGCAGGTCAAAGAGCTTTTAGATGCCGGCGTTGATCGTATTTATGTGGGTGAGGAAAACTATGGTTTACGTTTGCCTCATAATTTTACTTATGATGAACTTTCTGAAATCGCTAAGCTAGTTCATGATGCTGGAAAAGAACTAAGTATTGCTTGTAATGCGTTGTTGCACCAAGATATGATTAATGCAGTTCGCCCGTATCTTGATTTTTTGAAAGACATTAAAGCCGATTATTTAGTAGCAGGAGATGCAGGTGTTTTTCACATCAATAAAAATGAAGGCTACGATTTCAAGATGATTTATGATGTTTCTGTTTTTGTAACATCAAGTCGTCAAGTGAATTTCTGGGGAGACCATGGCGCTAGTGAAGTCGTTCTTGCTCGTGAAATCCCGTCGGTCGAATTGTTCAAAATGTCAGAAAATCTTCGCTACCCAGCTGAAGTGCTTGTTTACGGAGCTACTGTCATTCATCATTCAAAACGTCCATTATTGCAAAATTATTACAATTTTACGCACATTGATGATGAAAAAACACGTGAACGTGGTCTTTTCCTTGCTGAACCAAGCAATAAAGACTCTCATTACTCAATTTTTGAGGATAAACATGGCACACATATTTTTGATACTGATGATCTTGATATGATGCCAAAATTGACAGAGTTAACTGACCATAATTTCACTCATTGGAAATTGGACGGTATTTATTGTCCAGGACATGATTTTGTTGAGATTGTTAAATGCTTTGTCAAAGCTAAAGAATTGATTGAAGCAGCTGAATTTACACAAGACCAAGCTTTCTTATTGGATGAAGAAATTCGTAAATTACATCCAAAAGGTCGCACACTTGGAACTGGATTCTATGAATTTGACCCAGAGGAAGTGAAGTAAAACTACCCCAAAATGAACTCTTGTCATGATTGAGTTACTATTTCAGGGCATGACAAGTTAGCTAATTAACTGAAATTGTTGTAAAGATATTTATCTTTAAATTTTACTATCTTGGAAATAGGAATATAATAATGTCAGAAAAAACTTTAAAACGTCCAGAGGTTTTAGCACCTGCTGGTACTCTTGAGAAATTAAAAGTCGCTGTTGATTATGGAGCTGATGCAGTCTTTGTCGGTGGACAAGCTTACGGTCTTCGTAGCCGTGCTGGTAACTTCACGATGGAAGAATTGCAAGAAGGAATTAATTATGCCCATGCGCATGGTGCTAAGGTCCACGTCGCAGCAAATATGGTTACCCACGAAGGAAACGAAACTGGTGCAGGAGAGTGGTTCCGTGAACTTCGTGATCTGGCTTGGATGCCATTATCGTATCTGACCCAGCACTTATGGTAATTTGTTTAACAGAAGCACCAGGTTTAGAAGTCCATGTGTCAACACAAGCTTCGACAACCAACTATGAAGCCTTTGCTTTCTGGGAAGAAATCGGTGTGTCTCGTGTTGTTTTGGCGCGTGAAGTCGGAATTGCTGAAATTGAAGAAATTCGTAAACACACCTCACTTGAAATTGAAGCTTTCGTTCACGGCGCAATGTGTATCAGTTATTCAGGGCGTTGTGTCCTTTCTAATCATATGAGTCACCGTGATGCTAACCGTGGCGGTTGTTCACAATCTTGTCGTTGGAAATATGACCTTTACGATATGCCGTTTGGTCAAGAACGTAAAAGTCTTGAAGGTGAAATTCCAGAGCCCTTTTCTATGTCATCAGTTGATATGTGTATGATTGAACACTTGCCTGATTTGATTGAAAATGGTGTCGATAGCTTTAAGATTGAAGGTCGTATGAAATCAATTCACTACGTATCAACGGTCACAAACTGCTACCGTGCAGCCGTCGATGCTTACCTAGAAAGCCCAGCAAAATTCGAAGCTATCAAAGGTGAATTACTTGATGAGCTTTGGAAAGTTGCCCAACGTGAATTAGCAACTGGTTTCTACTATCAAACACCAACAGAAAACGAACAACTCTTTGGCGCTCGTCGTAAAATACCACAATATAAATTTGTCGGTGAAGTTGTTGCCTTTGATGAAGAAACAATGACAGCAACAATCCGTCAACGTAACGTTATTCTCGAAGGAGATGCTGTCGAATTCTATGGACCAGGATTCCGTCATTTTGAAACTTACATCAAAGATTTGCATGATGCTGATGGCAATAAAATTGATCGTGCTCCAAATCCAATGGAATTATTGACAATCACTGTCCCTCAAGCCGTTCAAGCAGGAGATATGATTCGTGCTCGTAAAGAAGGACTTGTGAACCTTTATAAAAGCGACGGTTCTAGCAAAACTGTTAGAGCATAATCAGTAATAATTATTAAAAATGAACGACTCTTAAACGTAATGGCGTAGGTAGGGTCGTTCATTTTTGTCTAGTTCTTGAGATTTACGGACAGTTGGTGGTACCAATGTCAAACGATTGATATCACTGATAGCGATGATTGTTGAGATATTCTTTTGGAAGTTTTTGAGGATTAATTTGTTATTTTTGGGGTCGTATTTGACCAAATCACCTGTAAAACTGCCGTCTTTGTAAATAGCATGGAGCGCTAATTGCTTTTCTTGCGCTTCTTTGATGGTTGTGATGATTTTGTGAGTTTTCAGATTAATATCTGCGGCTGGTTGAGCACGAAAGTCAACATAAGCCTGTGCTTGCCTTTTTAAACGTTTGATAAGATTTTTCATAGTCATTTACCTAAAAATTGATAAAATGATTATACACCTTTTGAAGAAAAAAATAAATAATCAAAAGTTTAGAAAGTTTTTTTACGAATATATATATTAGGAGGAAGATTTATTATGTCAGAATTTAAATTTGAAATTGTCGAACACTTACTTACCCTATCTGAAAGCGATAAAGGTTGGACAAAAGAATTGAACCGTGTTAGTTTTAACGGAGCAGAGCCAAAATTTGATATTCGTTCATGGAGCCCAGACCACAGCAAAATGGGTAAAGGTGTGACACTCACAAATGATGAATTTAAAATCATCTTGGACGCTTTCCGCGGCTAAGTTAGAAATAAAAAGTTAGCAGATTTTTCATCTGTCAACTCTTTTTTTTATGCAAAATAAGCAGTATTTTTCAGAGAGATAAATAAAGGTTTACTGATAACTGTAGTAGGTATAAGTTTTCCAATTTCAGGAATGATGAAGGGGACAACGCCAGCTAAGAAAGCAGCTTGCCAGCTCATATTTGCTAAAAATTGTAAGCCAATCAATGCTTAAACAATTACCGAGTAGATTGCTAACAAAAAATCTTAGCCAAAGAGCTTTCGATATTGGTTAGGTAAGAAGTTAAGGCAGCGTAGAAAAGAAATCCCCAGAGAAAACCAGATGTTGGACCTGATAATGCTGCAATGCCGCCGCTACTGCCTGCGAAAACAGGAAGTCCAATAGCGCCAAGTATCAGATAAAGCGCCACACTGAACGTGGCTTCACGTGAACGGAAGATCGAAGTAATAAGCCCAACAGCAAGCGTTTGAAGTGTAAATGGAACCGTTCCAATAGGAATCACAATCTGTGAAAGTATCGTAATTAAAGCTGCACCAAATGCTGGGAAGATGAGTGTTAAAAGCTTATTTCTAGACATAACATCTCCTTAGTTATTTTAGTTAATCTCAAACTTTATTTTGGTTGACTAAATTTCATTCAAAACTAATCGGAATGTCAAGAAAAAAATCGCTTTTTTAGCGATTTCATTTTTCTTTATGTTTGAGATAGTCTGCTACCCCAATCACTCCAAAAACAATTCCCAGAATGATAAAGATTGTTTTATGTGTTAACAAACCATAAGTTAAAAAAATGATAGCAGAAATGAAATAGATGATATTTTTAGACATAGCAATTCCTTTTCAATATAATACTTATCTACATTGTAGCATAAAGTAGCTTTCTTTGATATTCTAAGGCTAGTCAAATCATGTATTTTTCTTTATAATGAAATTTGGAAACGTAATCATAATCACTAAAAAAGGCGAGAAAAATGGCAGATTTGCAATATAAGAATTACATTTTTGACTTTTATGGAACACTTGTGGATATTTGGACAGACGAGGAAGACGAGAAGCTTTGGGAACAAATGGCTGCGCTTTATGCTGCTTATGGTGCTGATTATTCTGCTGCGGAGCTTAAAGCAAATTATAATGAACATATTAAACGTCAAGAAAATCAATTACGCAAACGTTCTCAGTTAGAACATGTTGAGGTTGATTTGGTGGTTGTTTTTATTGAATTGCTGTTAGAAGCACAGCACAAGCATGCCACAGATAGCATTATTTTAGACCTTGAAACATGGGGAAATCTAATTGCCCAAACTTTTAGAATGTTGTCACGCAAGAAATTGCAAACTTACAAAAATACCTTAGCGACTTTGAAAACACTCAAAGAAGTAGGAGCAACAGTGATTTTATTGTCAAATGCACAGCGAGCTTTCACCCAAGCTGAAATTGAAATGACAGGCTGCAGAGAATTTCTTGATAAGATTTATATCTCGTCTGATTACAAAATGAAAAAACCACAAGTTGAACTCATGAATCTGGTCTTGAACGACAATCAACTCAATCCAGAAGAAACCGTTATGGTTGGCAATGATTTTACGAGCGACATGGCAATCGCACAAGCAGCAGGCATCGACGGTATCCTGCTTAACACATTCCTATACAACCAATCAGAAATCGAAACCCTCAATACTATGAACGCCAAAGTAATTGAGGATATCAGTGAGTTGGTGGTGGAGTGAAAAATCATATCTAACTTTATATTAGGGAGATTTTAGGTATTTAATCAGAGACGGTAACAGCTGTATGATTGATATATTCATAAATAGGTGTTTTGATAAGCCTCAGAAATTCTCCCTTAAAATGCTTAGGTGGAGAGGGATTATCTTGAGTAATCCAATTTTTAATAACAACTACAGTAAGTGATGTAACGAGTTGAACCACTTCTTCATTTGAGAGATTGAATTGTCCTTCTTTTGGGACAATATTTGAAGCACCCCGCTTAGTGTAAGTAGAGACAATAAAATCTTCAAAATTAGGATCGATATTTGTAGTATAGAGACACCTTATCCACTGTCTCTCCTTCCAAATTGCTGGTAAAACATTTTCAGCTATGTAATCTAAAGGGTTGATTACTGAAGAAATTGTAATTAAATACTTGGAAAATCTCTTTATTGATGAGATTATGATCATATAATTTCATTGAAATTTTTAAAATATTTTTGATAAAAGGCCTATCTTGAACTGCCTGCTTTGGAAGCAATCTTGGAAATTGTAATATTTGATTTCTCTGGATTTTCTGAAGCCAATGCAAAGAAGGCATCGATAATTTTTTCATGTGTATATTTTGCATAGTGTCAATTCCCAGTAAATTGATAGGTATTTTAGCACAAGCAGAAGAATTTCTGCTGTCAGTTTTCTTTTATTTTAAGCTAAAAAATATCCCTTGAATTATTCAAGGGAAGGTTTTAAATGATTATATAATCTAATTTACTTCATCGTTGGGAACAGTAAGACATCGCGGATTGTTGTTGTGTCTGTGAGGAGCATGACAAGGCGGTCGATACCGATACCAAGTCCACCTGTTGGTGGCATACCGTATTCAAGGGCTTCGACGTAGTCGTAGTCAATTCCAGTTGCTTCGTCATCACCAAGTTCTTTAGCTTTTGCTTGGGCTTCAAAACGTGACAATTGATCGATTGGGTCGTTAAGTTCGGTAAAGGCATTACCGTATTCTTTAGTCATGATGAAGAGTTCGAAGCGGTCAGTGAAGCGAGGATCTTCTGCGTTTTTCTTAGCAAGAGGAGAAACTTCAACTGGGTGTCCATAAACGAATGTTGGTTGAATCAATGTTTCTTCGACAAATTCTTCAAAGAAAGCGTTGATGATGTGACCAACTGAAGTGAAGTGTTTTTCAACTGGTACATTTTTCTCTTTGGCAATAGCTTGCGCTTCTTCGAGAGTCATTTCTTTCCAGAAATCAACACCAGTGACTTCTTTAATGGCATCAACCATGTGAACACGTTTAAATGGTTTGTCAATGGCAATTTCAGTTCCTTGGTATGAAATAGGACCGTCACCTTTAACAGCTTTTGAAGCGTGTTGGATAATGCCTTCTGTCAAATCCATGATATCTTTGAAGTCAGCATAGGCTTGGTAAACTTCGATAGATGTGAATTCAGGATTGTGTGTGGCATCCATACCTTCGTTACGGAAGATACGTCCGATTTCGTACACTCGTTCCATACCACCAACGATAAGACGTTTCAAGTGAAGTTCAGTTGCGATACGAAGAACCATGTCCATATCTTGTGCGTTGTGGTGAGTGATAAATGGGCGAGCAGCAGCACCACCAGCTTCGTTGTGAAGGACTGGAGTTTCAACTTCTAAGAAACCAAGTCCGTCAAGGTAACGACGGATTTCTGAGATGATTTTTGAACGAGTAACGAAGCGTTCAAAGCTTTCACGGTTTGAAACCAAGTCAAGGTAACGTTTACGATATTTAGTTTCAACGTCTGTAAGTCCATGGAATTTTTCGGGGAGTGGACGAAGTGCTTTAGACAAGTGAGTAAGGTGAGTGGCTTTGATTGTCAATTCCCCCATATCTGTACGCATGATTTCACCTTCGATACCGAGGAAGTCACCGAGGTCCGCTTTTTTGAAAATTTGATAGTTTTCGTCACCGACAGCATCTTTGCGGACATAGACTTGGATTTGACCGTCGCGGTCTTGAATGTGTGCAAAACCAACTTTACCTTTACCACGCTTAGTCATTAGACGACCAGCGATAGTAGCTGTTTTGTTAATTTCATGCAATTCTTCTTTAGTTTTGTCAGCGTATTTTTCTTTTAATTGACCAGAAGTAGCTGTGCGTTCAAATCGAGTTCCGAAAGGATCGATGCCTTGTTCAGCCAAAGCTGCCATTTTTTCACGACGCACGATTTGTTGGTCGTTTAATTCTTCAATGTGTTCGTTTGACATGTTTTCCTCCAATAAGTATTCTTTCCTATTGTATCATAAAAGAAGTTAGAATACACCTTATTTTTGCGTGCTTTGCTTGAGAGTGAGACAAAAATTGGTAATTTCAAAAGAAATTCGATTTTTCAGCAAGTTTTTTCTTGTTGCTGACTTGAAACGGGGCTATTTTCAGATTGTCAAAGTTCAAAACACCATGTCTTGTAAATATAACGACACGGACAAGGAGATTAATCACTTTTGTATTAGCTTTGTTTTCTTGTCTTTGATTGAAAAGAAGGGTAAAAAATAGTATAATATGTGACGGTAAAATTTATTAGAGAGAAAAGAGATTCATGATTACTTCAATTGTTTTTGATGTTGATGATACGATTTATGACCAACAAGCACCTTATCGTATTGCCGTTGAGAAATGTTTCCCTGATTTTGATATGAGTAAAATCAATCAGGCTTATATTCGTTTCCGTCATTATTCAGATGTCGGATTTCCGCGTGTAATGGCAGGTGAGTGGACAACTGAGTATTTCCGTTTTTGGCGTTGCAAGGAAACTTTATTAGAATTTGGTTACCGTGAAATTGATGAAGCAACTGGCGTGCATTTCCAAGAAATTTATGAAGAGGAATTGGAAAATATCACAATGCTTGATGAGATGCGCATGACGCTTGATTTTCTTAAAGAAAAAGGCGTTCCAATGGGGATTATAACGAATGGACCAACGGAACAACCAACTGAAAAAGTTAAAAAACTTGGTCTTTATGATTATATTGACCAAAATGTGTCCTTGTCAGCCAAGCGACTGGTTTCCAAAAACCAGAAAAAGAGATTTTCAATCTTGCTGCGGAGCAATTTGATATGAACCCTGCAACAACACTTTACGTTGGTGATTCATATGACAATGACGTTGTTGGTGCTTTCAATGGTGGCTGGCATTCAATGTGGTTTAACCACCGTGGCCGTAGCTTGAAGCCTGGTATTAAACCAGTTTATGATGTTGCTATTGATAACTTTGAACAGCTGTTCGGAGCTGTGAAAGTTCTCTTTGACCTTCCTGATAATAAATTTATCTTTGATGTTAATGACAAGAACAATCCAATTCTTGAAATGGGTATCAACAACGGATTGATGATGGCAGCAGAACGTCTGCTTGAAAGTAACATGAGTATTGATAAAGTTGTTATCCTGCTTCGTTTGGATAAACAACAAGAAAAAGTTTTGCGTCTAAAATACGCAAGAAATAACTAATAAATGAACCCTCCTAAGCGCCATTTAGGAGGTTTTTTTGTCTTTAAGATTTCTTTTGTTTATAAGATGTATCATTCCATTTTAGACAAGTAAAAGTTTTAAAATCCTTGGTCTCTAAAACCGTCACACTACCGTTATCAAGTCCGCCTTGGGCACGGAGAACGGCTGGTTCATATCCTAATAAAGTACGGATAGAGGCGGTAAAATTAGC
>ENA-OQIC01000058-OQIC01000058.1-human-gut-metagenome-genome-assembly--contig:-NODE-58-length-45064-cov-2.928633_pt1 | contig 45064 bp, 56 predicted proteins | sample MGYA00242572_ERZ504736 | MGnify/ENA primary metagenome ERZ504736 (study PRJEB26092, sample SAMD00036201) | human gut metagenome | host: Homo sapiens | study: EMG produced TPA metagenomics assembly of...
ATAAGAACATAAGATGTATTTAAATTACTTTCCAGTATTCTTTATTTAATTTCCAGCGTTAGATAAATAAGAACATAAGATGTATTTAAATACAATAGCCTCAAATGGGAAATTATCTCCGGGACAGATAAATAAGAACATAAGATGTATTTAAATTGCAGATAATTCCTCCAGTGAACTCTGCGAAATCGATAAATAAGAACATAAGATGTATTTAAATTTTTAACCAATTCTTTAACCACAGTTAAATGCATCGATAAATAAGAACATAAGATGTATTTAAATTCCAGCCTCTTTTCGTAGTCCTCTACAAGTGGTATTAGATAAATAAGAACATAAGATGTATTTAAATTCTGGAAAACCCTGCATAAGCTTCAACTCCTCAGGTGATAAATAAGAACATAAGATGTATTTAAATTGCTTAGCAAATAGATGTCGTAAATATTGTTTCCGATAAATAAGAACATGAGATGTATTTAAATAATTGTAGGATAAGTCCCTGGCGGTAATGCTTTTACGATAAATAAGAACATAAAATGTATTTAAACGAGAAAGTCTTAAATGAGATTAAAAAACTTCGTTTGGTAAGTAAAAACATAAGATATCTTTAGTAATGTAACTGTTATATTTCGCATATCACATTTTGTTAATAAATAGGAACATAGGAAATAAATACAAATATTTGGTAACAGTGTTAAAAGTGGCAGCGGGACTTGAACCCGCACGTGGTTATGATGCAGACAGAATGAAATTAAAAAGAGTGTTTGTCATATAAATGAGAGTAATGCTAGAAGATGTTGCATTGTGTAAAAAATGCTAAGAAATATATCTGCAAAATATGGAGACTTACTGATTTCAGGCATTTAAAATCAGTAAGTCCTTATATTTTCCAATAAATTTATCAACATTTATCAAGTGGTGACAGCCCCAACGGCAACGGAAACCAGTTACAATTTTTCGGTAACTGTGTTTCATCTAAAATTAAGCTGTGATTAGGAGAGAATAAAGCTAAAATACTATCAAAAGAAGAAAATTCCAAAGCAGAGTGTTCTTCTGGATTTTCTATTTGTGTAACGGAAGGAATTCCGCTATCTACCTGAATCTTGAAGCTTCCATGCTCTTTTATCGTAAAATTCCAACTTCCGGAGCTTAAAGGGATGTAAGAAGCTTTTACATTTAAGAAAAATTCTAAAACCTTAGGATAATCAAAAATCATATAATTATCATCCAAAGATATGGAAAATGACTCAAAAAGTTGGGTGCACCCTTTAAATAGGTGGGAGTCGCAGGGGGAAACTCTTAGGAACAGCTCCTTTGAATTACTTTCTGTCAAGCATTTTTCCAGCGAGGTAAACAACAAATTTTCATCGGTTAAATACATTTCTAAGATATGATTTCCCTGAAGGGCAGCATATCCCTTACACATCTGATTTCCAAGATAGCATAAGTTTAGTATTCCAGCTTTTCATAATAGAAAGGAAATCTTCGGGATTTCTTTTAACAAATAATAATTGATTTTCCTGTATTGCCTGAATTTTAGCCAATAAAGGAGTTTCCTCGTTCTGAATTAGACAGAGGTTAATGTCCCGTTTGGGAAATCTTTCACGGCAGTGGCGAAAATTATCTGAGGTAAAGCAATATTGGAAAGTAATGCCGCCTTTTTCATATCCATAGTATTGATAGCGGTTTCTGAGACCGGAAAGCGTGCTCATAGAAATATTATTCTTTTTCATGTCCTGAATTGCCATGTGCATCAGCTTACGCATGTAGCCTTTTCCTCTGGAATAAGGATGAACGGAAACACTGCCTACGGTAGCGCAGGTGATGGTTTTATTACCGCAATATAAGGTAACAGGAACAACGCATACACAGGCTTTAATTTCTTCATTTTCTAAAGCAAGATAGTGAATAGATTTTTGCTCCTGTCCTTCTTTATAGATTTTGGGAAGAAGTTGACGGAAATCATGAGGGCAATGTGACATACTGAATACCATATTAAGAAAATCGAGAATATGAGGGAAATCCTTCGGAAGCGCTTTTCTGTAAGTAATCATAATAACCTCCTTGCTTGATGAGCGAAATAATTGTTAAAAAGATAGATAAATGTTTCTGTATTTTAGCATATATTACAGCATCATACAATTAAGTATACAATAAAATTCGTGATTGAAGGAACAAAAGCTTGATGTTATAATGAATTTCGAAATTAAGCTTTGGAATTTGCTGTACAGGGGAGGAACTAAATGAAAAAGAAAGCTGTTTTACTATTGTCTTGCAGCATACTGTTGGCTTTGGCAGGATGTGAGAAAAAAGAAGATATAAAAACAGAGGTTGTAAATATTTATAAGCTTAACCCCGATAACGGAGTGTACATAACGGAAGCAAAAGAGTGTCAGACATTAAATGAAACAGTTCTATGGGAGTTATTAAAAGAGAATGAAATTGTTCCCACAGACAGCGAGATTTTGTCTTTTCAAGTAAGCGGAGACAAGCTTGAACTGGATACAGATACTGTGTTCGGGGATTGGCTGAGAAGTTTTGGAACTGCCGGGGAAAGAGAAATTGTGGGCTGTATTGTAAACACATATCTGGACGCATATAAAGCCGAAGAAATCAAAATTACAGAAGAAGGACAGACATTAACTACCGGTCATGCAGAATATGCAGAATATTTAAGAAAATTTGAATAAAATAGGAGAGAACAAATGAAAAAGAAGTTAGCCAAGTGGGCTGTTACGATGCTTGCAGGAGTGATGCTTGCACTGCCGGCAACAGGAAATACAGTAAGTGCATCAAGTGAAGCGAAATCTCAGGTTCAAGAAGAAACAAAAAAGATTGAAAATGAACTGAATTATATTTATATCGACGAAGCAGAATTAGACGTGGGAGCTGTGCAAAGTATTGTTCTTTCGTGGGGAGAAAGAACATCGGATATTCGGAGTATAGATTTAGTAGTGGAGAATGAAGATGGTTTACAAACTGTTTTAACTTCCCAAAAGAGAGTGGACAACCTCTTCTTATACGAGCATAGCTTTGAACAAGGAGCTTATCATGTAGCAGAGCTGAGCGTTACAACAGATTTGGGTACAAAAACTTTTACAGCAGAAGACCTTGAAATCAACGCTTACTTTGGAGTGGGTGAGAAGGTCAATGATAGTGTTAAAAGTGATTACATAGAAATGGAAAGTCAATCCGGGGAAGAGGCAGTTGTTACAATTGAAACAGCGAATGCAGCAACTGTTGAAAAAAATGTTGCAGATGCACTTTCTGAGCAGGCAGTACCGTTTGATAAGAATAAAAAGGAGAGGAGCAATTCAAATTTAGTTATTGTGCTTGATCCCGGACATGATGCCAGCAAACATTCAGGAGCAACTGCTAATGGTGTCAGAGAGGAAGTTGTAACCTTAAAAATTGCAGAGTATTGTAAGGAAGTATTGGAGCAGTATTCAAGTGTATCTGTGTATATGACAAGAACAGACGGAAATTGTCCATATCCTGATACGAACAGCATCGATGATATCCTGAAACGTGTAGAGTGGGCAAAAACAAAGGATGCTGACGTATTTATCAGCTTTCATATCAATTCTTCGGTTTCCGGTGCAGCGCAGGGAGCAGAAGTATACTATCCGCAGGGAGAGGAAAATGCACAGGAGCTTGCGAAGGATATTGTAGGTGAGCTTGCAAAATTAGGACTTAAAAATCGTGGAGACAAAGGCGATGACAGCTATGCAGTAATCAGACATTCAAAGCGAAACGGTTTTCCGGGATTGATTATTGAGCATGCGTTTGTTTCAAATGTATCAGATGCAAAATGGTTTCAAACAGAGGAAAATCTTAAAAAATTAGGTGAAGCAGACGCCGCAGGAATTATCAAGTACTATGGCCTTACAAAAGATAAAGGTAAGTGGGAATTTACAGGTGAGCATTGGAAATGGAAGGAAGGAAACGGAAAATATGCAACAAGCACATGGAAATCCATAGACGGCGTATGGTATTATTTTGATACAAACAGCAACATGACGACCGGCTGGCAGCAGATTGGCGGAATATGGTACTATATGAACAGCAGCGGAGCCATGACGACAGGTTGGCAGCAAATCGGCGGAACATGGTACTATATGAACAGCAGCGGAGCGATGCAGACGGGTTGGCAGCAAATTGGCGGAACATGGTACTATATGAATGGAAGCGGAGTCATGCAGACCGGCTGGCGGACTATTGGAAATCAGACATACTACTTAAACGAAGGCGGAGCTATGGCAACCGGCTGGAAGCTTGTTGAGAACGTATGGTACTATTTTAACAGCTCAGGTTATTTGTTAAAGGGCGAGCAGACTATTGCAGGAACAAAATGGTATCTTGATGAAAATACAGGAGCATTATATACCGGCTGGCATTATACGGCTGGCAAATGGTATCATCATACAAATGAGGGATTGAAACAAACAGGTTGGCAGTTTATCGATGGAACATGGTATTATATGAACGCTGACGGAGTGATGACAACGGGTTGGCAGCAAATCGGCGGAATGTGGTACTATATGGACGGAAGCGGAGCGATGCAGACGGGTTGGCAGTTTATCGATGGAACATGGTATTATATGGACGGAAGCGGAGCGATGCAGACGGGTTGGAGGCTTTTAGGAAATCATTGGTATTATATGAATGGAAGCGGAGCCATGGTAACGGTTGGCAGCTATAAGCGGAACGTGGTATTATATGGATGAAAGCGGAGTCATGACGACGGCTGGCAGCAAATCGGCGGAACGTGGTACTATATGGACGGAAGCGGAGCGATGCAGACGGGTTGGAGGCTTTTAGGAAATCATTGGTATTATATGAACGGAAGCGGAGCAATGCTCACAGGATTTCAGGCCATTGGAAATGAAAAGTTTTATTTTAATGCCAGTGGGGAGATGCAAACAGGCTGGCAGTTTATTGATAATGTGTGGTACTATTTTAATACTTCCGGTTATCTGTTAAAGGGTGAGCAGACGATAGGAGGACAAAAATGGTATCTTGATGCAAACACAGGAGCATTATATACGGGTTGGCATTTTACAGATGGTAAATGGTATTATCATACAAGTGAGGGCTTGAAGCAAATCGGTTGGCAGAAGATAGGCGAAACATGGTATTATATGGATAAAAACGGAGTGATGCAGACCGGCTGGCAGACTATTGGAAATCAAAAATATTATTTCGACGGAAGCGGAGCCATGGTAACGGGTTGGCAGCTTATCGATAACGTATGGTATTATTTTGAGAATTCAGGTGAATTGAATAATCAGCCGTCTTCAAAGCCGCCGGTAAATGATGCCATTAAGGTGTATTACGAAATAGCAGGAGACAGCTCTGTTACAGTAGAACAGATGGTGAACTATTATAAAAAGAGCGGAAAACCTTATCCTGCTGAAGCGTTAAAGGCAGGTGGAGCAGCAACAATTGAAGAATTCTGCCAAATTTATTATGAAGAATGTGAAATCGAAGGAATTAAGGCGGAAGTGGCATTTGTACAATCTATGATTGAAACAGGATTTCTGCAATTTGGCGGAAGTGTAAAAATCGAGCAGTTTAATTTTGCAGGCTTAGGAGCTACCGGAAATGGTGTCAGCGGCAATTCTTTTGAAAATGTAAGAATTGGTATTCGGGCGCATGTTCAGCATTTAAAATGCTATGCAAATGATGAGCCGTTGAAAAATGAATGTGTTGACCTAGATGGGGAGAATGGCTCAGAGGAAAAGCGCCTTATGTGGAGTGGCTGAGTATTCCAAACAATCCTAACGGAACAGGATGGGCAGGAGATGTAGATTACGCTGCAAAGCTTTTAAAAGGAATTCAAGATATGAAAAAAACTGAGGCATCAATAAATTAAATATTTCATTGACAAGAGGGCATTAGAAAATCACTTAAACGATGGTTTAGATGCCTTCTTTTTTTAAATAAAATATAAGAAATTGAGCCGAGACAAAGCAGGAGGGTATTTTATGAAGAGTAGAAGAAAAAGTGTAACAATCATAGGAGGAGATGAAGGACCTGTAAGTATTTTTGTGGCAGGCTTCCAAGGAAGGAAAAGCTTTGTCAGGGGTGTGAAGCATCTTATTTATACAATACGTCGGATGAGGTTGGAAAATCGTATTCAGGCTAATCCTCATACAATTGAGCAGATGATTGTATTTATAACAAAGAAATATCATGCAAAAGAAATCGAGAACGATGATTTTGACTATTTAGAACAGCGAAAATATTTGAAGCAGTCTTTGATTGAAAAGTATAAACCGGAGCTTTTAAAAGAACTGCCGAAACCGGAATATCCTAAAGAGGCAGAGGAAAATCAGTGGAGAGAATTTCATGCCAAATATGAGGAATGGACGGAGCGAGTAAATGAAATTCCGGAGGAGGAATTTCCAATGGATTTTCATATATATAAAATAAGATATGCAGAAAATGCTTACGTGCAGATAAATATAGAAAAGGTAAATAAAGATTTAACTATTCGGTACAGCGGAGTAGGCAGATACATGAGGAGACTTCAAAAAATAGCAAACAGTATTTATAGATATTATGGTGTCACAGAGAAAGATATTGAACAGAAAACGGAGAGATACGAAGCCATGGTATGCTGTTTATGCCAACTGTGACAGAAAACTTGCATTTACCCCATAATTTCGGTATAGTATGTTCCATAAAATAAACACAAAAGAGGAGAGCTTATGGTTTATACGTGGAGTGAATTATTTTGGATTTTTTATATCTATTCCTTTATCGGATGGTGTGCAGGTGTCATTGCCAATGCCCTTCGCAGAAGAAGGTTTGTAAATACGGGATTTCTAAATATTCCGCTTTGTCCAATTTACGGAATTATGGGAGTTGCTTATTGTATCTTTTTGCCTGAGCTGACAAATAAGATTTTCTTCCTGTTTTTGGGAGGCTGCGTCATTGCATTTATCGTTATTGTAGTGACCGGCGCTGTTTTGGAAAAAGCTTTTAACAGGAAATGGTGGGATTACAGCAAGAGACGTTTTCAGTTTCAAGGATATTTGAACTTTATTCACTTAATATTCTTTGGTGTCAGCGCTGTAATATGTATGCGTTTTATCAATCCGTTGCTGGTAAAATTGATGAGCTTTATTCCCGGACAAATTTTGCTGATTTTAGAGATTGTTTTCGGAGTTATTTTACTGGTCGATACCATTTGTTGTGTGACAACGGTGCTTCAGATTAAGCATACGATTAAGACACATAAGTTTGTAGACTATGTGCAGGGAGTTACAGAGAATTTCGGGAATGTGCTGACGAAGAAGGTGCAGCACAGAATGGAAAAGGCGTATCCGAATATTGAGAAGGAACGCATTATTGAGACTGAGGAACATAAGAAAGAGTCGAAGGTCTTTGCAGAGGGCTGTTGTTTTTATAAAATTGTAGGACTGTTTTTTATCGGAGCATTTCTGGGAGATATTACAGAGACGATTTTTTGTCGCATTACAGCCGGAAGATGGATGAGCCGAAGCAGTGTGGTATACGGACCTTTCAGTATTGTATGGGGACTTGGCTGTGCTTGCCTCACTGCATTTTTGTATAAGTATAAAGATAAAAGCGACCGTTATATTTTCCTATACGGAACAGTTTTAGGCGGCGCTTATGAATATATTTGCAGTGTGTTTACGGAGCTGGTGTTTGGAACGGTATTCTGGGATTACAGCAAAATTCCTTTCAATTTGGGCGGACGTATTAACTTGTTATTTTGTTTCTTCTGGGGAATTGCAGCAGTGGTATGGCTGAAAATTTTGTATCCTGTTTTCTCAGGATGGATTGAAAAGCTTCCGAAAAAAGGCGGTAAAATTATTATGTGGGCAGCGATTGTATTTATGATAATCAATATGTTGATTTCAGCTCTTGCCCTTTATCGCTATAATGACAGAATAGAAAATCCTGTTCCGAAAAATAATCTGGAAAAGATTTTGGACGAGCGTTTTGATGATGAGAGAATGGATAGGATTTATCCCAACGCAAAGAGAGGAAGATAAGAAATGTACGTCAATGAAATGACAGAGCTTATGAATATCTGCATGATTTATGACAATCATGGAAATGTATTGTTACAGAACAGAAGAAAGAAAAATTGGGCGGGAGTTGCGTTCCCCGGTGGACATGTAGAAAAGGGAGAAGCCTTAGTTCCTTCCGTTATTCGGGAGATAAAAGAGGAGACAGGCCTTGATATTAAGAATGTAAAGCTCTGCGGAGTAAAAGAATGGTTTAAAGAGGGTGTGCGCTGCATGGTATTCTTTTATAAAACAAATTGTTTTTCAGGAACGCTGCAGTCCTCTGAGGAAGGTGAGGTATTTTGGGCGCCGGCAGATAAGATTTCAGAATATCCGCTGGCAAATGATTTCGAGAATAATTTAGAATTGTTTTATTCCGAAGAAATCAGCGAATTATTTTATGGAGCAGATGAAGAGCATATTTTGAAGAAATATTAAGGAGATTTTGCAATGAGAGAATTATTAGTAGTTGTGGATATGCAGACAGATTTTGTAGATGGAGCTTTAGGCACAAAGGAAGCTCAAAATATTGTGGAAAATGTGGTTTCTAAGGTAAAATCTGCTAAGGAATGTGGAAAAGATATTATTTTTACCATGGATACGCATCAGGAAAATTATCCGGAAACCCAGGAAGGAAAGAAGCTTCCGGTTGCTCACTGTATCAAGGGAAGTAAGGGCTGGGAAATTATTCCGAAGCTTCAGAAATTGACACAGGATTGTATGATTTTGGAAAAACCTTCTTTTGGAAGCACACAGCTGGCACATATTGCCGCCAGAGGGCAGTATGAAAGAATTGAGCTGGTTGGACTGTGCACAGACATTTGTGTGATTTCCAATGCTATGATATTGAAATCTTCACTTCCTGAAGCTGAGATTTTTGTAGATGCAAATTGTTGTGCGGGGGTATCACCGGAAGGTCACAGGAATGCTTTAGAGGCAATGAAAATGTGCCAGATAGAAATATTGTAGAACCAATTGTAGAACCAATTGTAAACTCATGTAAAGAATGATAGAATATCGTATAAGAACAATCGTGTTGCAGGGTGGCTGACCTTCATTTTATGATACATAGAATGGGGGTGGTGCTGATGAAACATTTTGATTTTAAAGACCTTATGGCTTTCGGAATGTTTATTTTAGCATTACTGACATTCGTTTTTACGTTTTGTAAGTAGTGTTTTAAGCATAGAAAAACCACCCGTTGAACTTTGGCCGAGTCTCTTGGGTGGTAATCCATAGATTAAAAGGTCAACCCCTTGTGGGCGGTTGTTCTTTTTTCTTTATTATAAGCCGGAAGGAAAGATTTTTCAACTGCTAGTAATGATTAAATTAAAGATTTTTAGGGTTGCACTGCGGCGGAGCATTGTTATAATTATAGAAGCAATCCGCCGCAGGCAAAGAATTCTACAAATAGAACTCTTTCTATTGTTTTAGAAAAGTTATCTCAGCAGTGAACAGGTCAGCGTCTGTGGAAATATCCAGCCGTCCGCCCTGCAATTCTGTAAAGCTTTTTGCAATGGCAAGGCCAAGCCCGCTTCCTTCTGTATTTCTGGACGCATCTCCTCGTACAAATCGTTCTGTAATCTCATTTGGATTGAAATTCAGTCTGTGGCAGAGATGTTTTTCATAATGATTTTTACATGATTTTCTGTATTTTCCATAGTAATATATACTCTGGTGCGAGGCATTGCGTATTTTGTAATGTTTACAATCAGGTTTTCAAATACACGATAGGTTCTTTGGCTATCCAGAGGCAGGATAACCTTTTCTTCCGGAAGCTGCCAGCGGAAAAGTAAGTCTGTTGCGTCAATTTTATCTTGAAGCTCCAGTTTCACCTGAAGCATAAGACTGACAATATCCACATCCATAATGTTTAAGGTGACAGTCTTGCTTGTTGCCTTGCTGACTTCAAATAAATCTTCAATTAAGATTTTTAAGCGGTTTGCTTTTGTATCCAGTATTTCCGTATATTTGCGTCTGTCTTCTTCTGATAAATCTTCTTTTTTTAAAAGGTCAACGTAAGTGATGATTGCAGTAAGCGGAGTTTTTAAGTCATGAGAAACATTGGTAATTAAATCTGTTTTCATTTTTGTACTCTTTACTTCCTCATCTACGGCTTTTTTAAATCCGGTCTGAATTTTTCCGATTTCGTCACGGAAGGGTTCAAAGATACCTAAATCTTCCGGAATTGTACCGTTTAAGTTGCCTTTTGCCAGTTCATTGGTTGCCTCTAAGAGAAGCCGGTACTGATCTTGGATTTTTCTTAAATATTTTCTCAGCAGGAAGAATAATACAACAGAGTAAACAATCAATACGCCAATTCCCCAGAACCAGAATAAACTGATGAAACCTAAAATAATAAAGTTGATTAAAATAACTTTGATTAAAATTTTGTTTGTATCGCTGCGAAGGTCAACGTGAAGGAGAGATTGAATTATTCTCTCTATTTGTTTTTTCATCCACGGATATATACGATAAACGAGAACGCTTTCTTTTATATATGTTTTCGGTCCGAGAACGAAAATTCTTCGGGCACATCCGGCAGTCCAGTAGCAGACAGTAAACACGCCAATCCAACCAAATAATCCCCATAAATATTGCAAAGTATTGGCAAGAAGCTCAGGAGAACCGATACTGGTCAATACATTGTAGATTGCTTGCTGACTGAGATTATCGGAGTTATATGCCACAGCCAGCGCCAGAACAAGCACCGTACAGGACACGGCAAATACAATTTCAAAAGGAACTGCAAAGATTTTCTCTTTTTTCCATGTGAAAAATTTAAAAGACGGAAGAAGCAAAGCAACGATTGCTACAATTCCCATCAGGTTGCCAGAACAGTAACTAAATCACCCTCGTGATTTCCCGTATAATAGTTAACTTGATGGATAAAACTAGAATTTGCGCTTTTTAACGCTTTTAAATTTTCTGTTGTCATGGCAAAATAGTAAATCCGGTTCTGTGGTTTTTGAAATTCTTTATTATAACCATAATCTTCATCATAATTAGAAGCCGGGTTGGACTTTGCGCTTTTATTTAAAACTTGTGAGGTGTTTGTCTGTTCATGGGAAATGAAACTGGTAAAGTTAATATTTCCGTTTTCTCCATAGCCGATTGCACCAAGAAAAGCATAGTCATCATCTGCATCTAAGACGCCATTTTTTTGGTAATCAGATAAAAGGGCAGATAAAGAATTTTCTGTTTTATCTGAACCACGGTTGCTGTCTATGATTTCTTTGCTTTGCCCATCTATAACTTCGTATTCAATATAAGGACGAAGGAATGTAAAACGAGAAGACCAGTCGTCGTACATATCATTTGTTACGTCAGCAGCCCATTGCCAAGGCTCGTCATAAGAATAATCATCTTCATCAACATTCCCATCCCCATGGTCTTCATAAGGGAAAAAGATGTCAAAGGGCATCATTGTTGTCTGATTTTCACCCTGTATTTCCTCTGCGTGAAGCACATAGCTGCTTTCTACCAGAAGATCCGGCAGGTTAGATGCTGAAAACGGAAAATTGTATCCGTCAGCACCTCTTTGCTGCTTGATGTAATGCGGTCTTATAACCATCATTGCCAGAGAAGGCAAGAGTATTACAAGAGCGATAATAATAAGAGTTATTTTATGATAATTTTTCGATTTTGTATCCAACTCCCCACACCACCTTTAAATATTTGGGTTCCTTCGGATTAATCTCGATTTTCTCACGAATATTTCTTACGTGAACCATGACGGTTTCTGTATTGATTGCCCGTTCATTCCATACACGTTCATAAATTTCGTCAGCTGAGAATACCCTTCCTGGATTTTTGATAAGTAACAGAAGAATTTTAAATTCCATAGGAGTCATTTTTACAGGTGCATCATCTACCCGCACTTCAAAAGTATTTTCATTGACTTCCAAACCGCCGATGGTATAAATGGTGTCTGTATGTTCACTTTCCTTTGCCTGAAGTTTTTCCATAAACTTGCGGTATCTGCGCATCTGTGAATTTACCCTTGCCATAAGCTCCATAGGCGTAAAAGGTTTTGTAACGTAATCATCTGCACCGATATTCAGCCCCATGATTTTGTCGACTTCTTCAGATTTTGCAGAGAGCATAATTACAGGGAAATCGTGTTTTTCTCTTAATTTGATGGTCATGGTAATACCGTCCATGCGAGGCATCATAATATCTACAATGGCAAGATGAATTTCCTCCTTTTCCAAAACCTCCAGCCCTTCTATTCCGTCAGCAGCCATGAAAACCTCATAGCCCTGACTTTTCAGGTAGATAGCAACGCCTTCACGAATATCCTTGTCATCTTCTACAATTAAAATATGGTTCATTTCCATGATGTTTTCTCCTGTTCCTCTGTCTGTAACAGATATTAAAATATAAATATAAAAAGTGATGTGTAAAAAAATATAAGAATTTCTAAAGAAAACCTTCGCAAATTATATAGTACAAAATGCGAAGGCCTTAAATATTATTTCTGAAAGAATTCTTTGATTTTGTCCAACCGAGTAGTCATACTTGCCAACATAAAATCTAAGATTACCAGCGCTGCCATGGATTCTACTACCACAACGGCTCTTGGAACAATAATCGGATCGTGTCTTCCGTGAATTTCAATTTCAATATTTTCTCCCTGACGATTTACAGTCTTTTGTGGGGCTGCAATAGAAGGAGTTGGTTTAAAGGCAGCGCGAAATACAATGTCGCAGCCATCGCTCATTCCCCCTGTAATACCACCGGAATGGTTGCTGTATTTTTGGCGGCAGCCTTTTCATCTACATAGTAGCCGTCATTATTCTGTAAACCTGTAGAGTCTGCAACATTCATACCATCTCCGATTTCAAAACCTTTTACAGCTCCAATCGAGAAGATTGCTTTTGCAAGAGCAGCATCCAGCTTTTCAAAAGCAGGTTCACCAATTCCGGCAGGAACATCGCTTATGATACACTCCACCATACCTCCTGAAGAGTTACATTCCTTCATACATTGCTCAAGGTAATTCTGTGCTTTTTCGGCTGCTTGGGCATCCGGCATGTAAAGAGGATTTTTCTGAATTTCTTCTTTGTTAAAGTTATCCGGATTAATTGTCACAGGGCCTATGGCGCTGGTATAGGCACAGATAGAAATCCCCAGTTCTTTTAAAAGCTTTGAAGCCACAGCACCGGCAGCAACTCTGCCAATGGTTTCTCTGCCTGAGGAACGACCACCTCCGCGATAATCACGAAAACCATATTTGATATCATAATTTAAGTCTGCATGACCGGGACGGTAATACTGTGCGATTTCACTGTAATCTTTGGAACGCTGGTCTTTGTTGTGAACCATCAAAGAAATCGGTGTACCGGTAGTTTTTCCTTCAAATACACCGGACAAAATTTCTACAGCATCATCTTCCTGGCGTTTAGTTGTATAACGGGATTGTCCCGGCTTTCTGCGATTAAGATATTCCTGAATATCTTCTTCACTAAGAGGAAGACCGGCAGGACACCCGTCAATGACAACACCAATTCCTTTTCCGTGGGACTCTCCCCAAGTACTTACACGGAATATATTTCCTAATGTAGAACCATACATAAATAACCCTCCCCTAAATTAAAAAACAGTGTAAGCTACAACGGCGGCAATTGCCTGCAAAAGCAGTATAACAGGAAGCCCTATGGTAAATTTTGGATGTTTCGTTTTATGACGGAACACGCGCATACCACAGATAGCTCCCAGAGAACCGCCGCATACTGCAATACCTAAAAGTGTGTTTTCTGATATTCTCCATTGATGCGTTTTCGCTTTTTGTTTGTCAACACCAAAGCAGATAAATGCCAGTATGTTGACAGCGACTAAGTACATCATAATATTTTTAACAATCAATTTTTTACTCCTTTGTGCTTGTCAGATTGATTTCACCTGCAAGATTTTTGTAGAACATTTCTTCAATTTTTTTTCTTTCCCAGTGTTTTCCTAAAATCCACATAACTTTTGTAACAACTGCCTCTGTGCTCATGTCATAAGCTTCAAAGACACCCACTTCCAGAGCAGCTTTTCCTGTTTCATAGAGGGAAAGATTGCTTCCTTCATAAGGACACTGGCTTTTCACAACCACAATCATTCCTTTTTGGATAACATCTCTTAAATCATTCATAACTTCAGAAGACAGGGAAGGAATTCCACCCATTCCAAAAGCTTCAATAATCAGTCCGCGATAGCCCTGTTCATAAAGAAATTGAAAAATTTTCCGTCAAATCCGGGAACCAATTTAATAAGGAAAACTTTTTCCTCTAAACGACGTTCCAGCACACAGCTTCCGGTAGGTCCGGGAATGTAAGAACGCTGAATGTCCAATCCACGGGAATTGATTTCGCCCACATAAGGATAGTTAATACTTTCAAAAGCATGAAAACTGGTAGTACGTACCTTGGAAGCTCTTGTTCCCAGAATGACTTTGCGATTAAAGGCGAGAAAAATGCCAGGCATTCCACTTCCTGCCATGTGGATGGCACAGCGACAGTTTTCTACGGCATCTGCCAGAGGATTTAAAATAGAAAGCTGGCTGCCGGTAATCACCACTGGGATTGGAATATTTAAAAGCATAAAAGACAGGGCAGAAGCTGTGTAGGCCATAGTATCTGTACCATGAAAAATAACAATTCCATCATAAGAGGTATATTTTTCATAAATGGTTTCTGCCATAGTCTGCCAGTTGGAGGGTTGTATATTCGCACTGTCCAACTGGAAAAGTTCGTAAAAATCTACATCATATAAATTGGTGATATCTGAAATATAAGATAAGATATCATTGCTGGAGAGCCCGGGAACCAGTCCTTTTTCATTTTGCACACAGGCAAGTGTGCCGCCGGTGGTAATAATTAAAATTTTCTTTTTCATTATTTTGTGCTCTCCCAGCGTCCGGAAGCACCGCAGGGAAGTACCAGATTTGTCTGGGTAACAGGAAGACTGATTTCCTGTGAGTCTACGGTACCGTTGAATTTCTTTAATTCTGTTGCAAGCATATAGGTAAGTACAGCAGGAGCAAGTCCTGTTGTATAAGAATTTACAAGGAAAAACAGCGGTTCATCAGAGAGTATCTGTGTACATAGTTTAATCAGGGGATGAATGGCATCCTCGATTTTCCAGATTTCGCCTTTCGGACCTCTGCCGTAAGAAGGTGGGTCCATAATAATGGCGTCATATTTGTTACCTCTGCGAATTTCTCTTTCTACAAATTTTACACAGTCATCCACCAGCCAGCGAATAGGCGCATCTTTTAATCCGGAAGATACTGCATTTTCCTTTGCCCATGCTACCATTCCTTTCGAAGCGTCTACGTGAGTAACGGCAGCGCCGGCAGCAGCAGCGGCTAAAGTTGCACCTCCTGTGTAGGCAAAGAGATTTAAAACTTTAATAGGGCGACCTGCGTTTTTAATTTTTTCAGAAAACCAGTCCCAGTTGGCTGCCTGTTCAGGGAAAAGTCCTGTGTGTTTAAAACTGAAAGGTTTTAAGTTAAAAGTCAGGCTTTTATATTGAATGGTCCACTGTTCAGGTAAATTAAAGAATTCCCATTCTCCACCGCCTTTTTTGCTTCTGTGATAGTGACCGTTCATGTGTTTCCAACCTTTGTGTATTTTTGGGGTGTCCCAGATAACCTGAGGATCAGGACGTACTAAAAGGTAGTTTCCCCATCTCTCTAATTTTTCTCCTTTTGAGGTATCTATGATTTCATAATCTTTCCATTGATCTGCAATCCACATATTTTAATCCTTCCTAATTACATAATTAATACAGGCTTCTTTATCTTACTTAGTATAGCAGAACGTCAAAGAGCAGGCAACAGCGGAATTTATTGAAATGAAAAGAACGAGATGATATGATTATTCATAACGAAAATCAAGGAGGGAAATATGCAGGAAAAAGTATGAGACAAAATCTTTTCCTGATGTCACTGGCAAAGTTTTTGTCGGGATTTGCAGGTTATATTTACGATATTGGAATTGTCATTTATCTGTTTAGTCAAACAAAATCGTAGCAGCTATCGGGGGATTTTTTATCTCTCAGTTTCTGCCGGCATTGATTATTTTGTTTACAGGGAAGCTTATTGACACCCATAATCAGAAAATGCTTATGTTTCTGTCAAATCTGGCAAAGGCAGCAGTTTTCTTTTTACTTTTATTTGAAGCAAATATAGTTTTTATTTATGTGGCAACGTTCTTCATGAACTTACTTTTGGAGTTTGAAAGTAATACTACTCAGGCGCTTATGGCAAACCTTTTTTCAAAAGGCAATTTATTTAAGGCAGCTTCGGTTATCAATCTTTTGGACTCGGCATCTCTTATTCTTGCACCTGTCTGTGCGTCTGTCATTGTAACCAATTTCAGTATTCAGGCTAATCTGATAATTGATATTATATTGTATGGAATAACAGGACTTTTATATTTATTGCTGCCGTCAGGTATATTGGGCAATATAGAGAAACAGAAAGAGGAAAAGAAGGGATATGCTTCCATTATAAAGAATAAAAGAATTTTATGTACGGTTCTTTTCTGGAACTTTTTTTATGCTCTGTATCGGAATTGCATCACCCCTTGAAATCAGTATGATTGAAGATACCTTGGGAATGTCATCTTCATGGTATGGAATTGGAAATACAGTAGAGGGCATCGGAATGTTGCTTGCATCCGGTTTTGTTTTGGGTATTATTAAGAAATTAAAGCCGGAAAGTATTATTCTGCTGGGACTTTTCAGTGCGGCTATGAGTTACGGGGTAATAGGAATTGCCGGAAATATAGGAGTATATCTTTTCGGTGCAGGACTGGTAGGAGTAACTTCAACCTTTTGCCCTCTTGGATTTAAAACAGCGGTGCAGATACAAAGTGAGACCAATCTGGTAGGGAGAACTTTTACTGCATCAAGATTTACGATTTTGATTACCAGAATGATAGGATCTCTGCTGGTAGGCGGTATGCTTACTGTATGGAATATAAGAGTGATTTATTATCTGCTGGCGGGATTTTTGGTGGTTACAGCAGTGGCGTATTATTTTGTAAATAGACAGAAGGAGTTGCTACATTAAGCGTATACCCGAGAATATCTATACACTTTACGCTTAGCCTGAGCTCCCCTTGAGCTTGTAATCTCAAAGAGAGCTCGACAAATTCGCTAAAACGTATAAATATTCCGGATTGCTGTTTTAATGAACAGCTCCTTACTGTACTAACGAGAAATATTATATTTTTTCAGAAGCGCTTTCAGTCCATCCGGAGTCTTCCCAAGTTCTTCCAGTTGGACTAAATCTCCGTTTTCCGCCAACTTTGCAATTAAAGTGCTGGTTTCTTCAATACCGTCTTCCCAAGCATCTTCAATCTCCATTTCTTTTGAATATCGTCTGACTCTGGCTGGATATTCTGAGTAATCGTGCAGGGACTTACACGTAGAAAGAAGTTCTTTGTTATGTCCCGGATTGATATTCAGCATAACAGCTTCAAGCTCTAATTTGGGAGTACCGTCTAAATGGGCTTCTTTTGTTAAAGCTGAGTAAATGTCCGCTACATAAAATAAAAATCTCAGCGGCAAATTCGGGTTATAGGTAGATTGATGTTCGTAAAGAGAAAGTCTGGAGTCAATGAGGAAAGATACATCATTTTGCATAGACATATAAATGGCATTTTCCAAGGTGTTGATTTCCAGTTCTTCAGGATTTTCGTAGTGCTTTCCGGTCACAGCATTATATAAATCCAATAATTCCTTCTTATCCCTGTAAAGCATAGTAAAAATACGGGATTTAAACGTGCGGTTTACAGTAATTTCATTGTTTCCTTTGACCATATAAATACTTCCTTGAATGAAAATCGTGCAGGAGGCATCCTTTAATAAAGAAACCTCTCTGCTGTTTTGGGAATAAAAGCATTGAGATTTCTGTTTGAATAGAAAAGATTAGAAATAAGACGGGCTGAACCCTTAGAATTATAAGAAATATAATGCTTTTCCAATAGTTTACTATGCCGGAAATGCAACTGCAACAAGAAAAGACAATAATATATTTTCTTAGGACAGCATACACTGAGTTAAGATACAGGAGGTGCTGTCATGTATGAAAATTTAACCCACAAAGAGCTTTGTGAGGCTTTCCATACAGATGAGAAAAACGGTCTTACCGAAAAAGAGGCACAGAACCGCCTGCTTCGTGACGGAAGCAACACTTTAAAAAAGCCAAAGAACAAACCGTTTGGGACAGGATACAAAATCAGATAAATGACCCGATGATTTTCATTCTTTTTCTGGCAGCATCCATTTCCATGCTACTGCGGGAATACAGCGATACCGGTATTATTCTTCTGGTTATTGCTTTGAACACCACCGTAGGGGTCATACAGGAAGGGAAAGCCAGAAAAGCTTTGGAAGCGCTGAAAAAATGACAGCGCCGTCAGCTGTTGTAAAGCGTGACGGGATTTATCAAAGGATAGCGGCAGATAAGCTGGTAAAAGGAGACGTGGTAAAGCTAAAGGCAGGTAATCAGGTTCCGGCAGACATACGCTTCTGGAAGTACAGGAGCTTGCCGCCAATGAGTCTGCCCTTACAGGGGAGTCTTTGCCTGTGATGAAATCCTGCGAGGTATTGAAAAAGGGGCTTCCCGTAGCAGAGAGAAAAAATACGGCATATATGTCCACGGAAATCAGAAAGGGCAGCGGCGAGGGTATTGTGGTTGCCACAGGAATGGATACAGAGCTTGGAAAAATCGCAGGAATGATTGAAGACACAAAGCAGGAAATGACACCTCTGCAAAAGCGTCTGGGAGATTTAGGGAAGATTTTAAGCATTGTGGCAGTGGCGTTATGTGCGGGGCTGTTTTTTATCGGAGTGATACAGCACAGAAATCTGTTGCAGATGCTGCTTCTGGCAATTTCTCTGGCGGTGGCTGCTATTCCGGAGGGGCTTCCGGCGGTAGTTACCATTGTCCTTGCACTTGGTGTGGCAAGAATGGTAAAAATCAATGCCATTATCCGCAGACTTCCGGCAGTAGAAACCTTAGGCTCCGTGGGTGTAGTGTGTTCTGATAAAACAGGAACCTTAACCGAGAATAAGATGACAGTGACGAAAATCTATGCGGATGAGAAAATACTTCCCGTGTCCGCAGTGAGAAAAAGAGAATTTCCTAAGCTTATGGAAGGATTTCTTCTATGTAACAACAGTATTCTGGGAAAGCAGGAAATCGGAGATGCCACGGAGCTGGCGCTTTTGCACACAGGAAGAAACATGGGATATGATGAAAAGAGATTGCAGCAGCAGTACCCAAGAACCTTCGAAATTCCCTTTAATTCCGAAAAAAAATATATGGTAAGCGTACATAAAGACGGAAATCATGAGACAGCCTATATAAAGGGTGCTTGTGACTATATTTTAAACCAATGTACTTACGTGGAAAATCACGGAAAAATCAAACCCATGACATCCATGGAGAAGATGAAAATCCGCAGAGCCATGGAGGATATGGCAAAGGAGGGACTGCGGATTTTAGCTCTTGCATATAAGGAAAGAGCAATAAGCAAAACAGAAAAAGCTTTAACGGAAGGGCTGGTTTTTGCAGGCATGGCAGGAATGATAGACCCGCCCAGAAAGGAAGCCGCAACTTCTGTGAAAGCCTTAAAACGAGCCGGTGTACAGGTGGCAATGATTACAGGTGATTACAAAGATACGGCGTTTTCCATTGCAAAGAAAATCGGAATTGCAGATTGTCCGGAGCAGTGCATTACAGGACAGGAAATGGACGAGATGAGCGAAGCTGCCTTGCAAAAGAAAATGAAGAACCTGCGTGTTTTTGCAAGGGTAACGCCGGCTCATAAAGTGAGAATTGTAAACGGATTTCAGGACAACGGACAGATTGTGGCGATGACCGGTGACGGCGTCAACGATGCTCCTTCTCTGCAAAAGGCGGATATTGGTATCGCTATGGGTGAAAATGGCACAGATGCAGCGAAGAATGCGGCAGATATGGTGCTGTCCGATGATAATTTTTCTACTATTGAAAAGGCAATGGAGGAGGGCAGAGGGATTTATGTTAATATTAAGAAATCTATTTTGTTTCTGCTGTCCTCTAATTTCGGTGAGATTATTACCATGTTTGCGGCTGTGTTATTTCAGCTTCCCACGCCTTTAAAGGCAAGTCATATTTTGTGGGTGAATTTAATTACAGACTCTCTTCCTGCGCTGGCGCTTGGTATTGATAAAAATGATGCAAAGGCTTTGATGAGGAAGAAGCCACGAAATCCCCATGAAGGGCTTTTTGCACACGGAGGCTGGAGCTTTACTGTTTTCTACGGTGTTTTGATAGCGGTAATTACACTGTGCGCTTTTTATCTGGGAGGGCAGACCTATGCCTTTACAGTATTGGGCGTATCTCAGCTTTTTCATGCTATCGGCATGCGGGACAGAGATAAATCCGTGTTTCGAATGAAGCATCTGGAAAATCCTTTTATGCTGGGAGCATTTTTTCTGGGATTGGGACTTCAGTTAATGGTAACAGAGATACCATACTTTGTGCAGCTTTTCGGAACAGCCCGTCTTTCCTTACAGGAATGGTGTCTGCTTCTGGGGATTTCTGCAATTCCGCTGGTTGCTCATGAGCTTTTGCTTATTCCAAACAGAGTCTTAGGCATGAGGAAGAAACAGTAAAATGCAGGAAAAAATAGGGGAAGTTGCATATAAAAACAAAGAATACCTGTAAAAACACACAGAAACAAAGAAAAATGCAGGAAATACTTGACACTAAGTCATATCTTAGCATACAATATGTAGAAATAAAAAAGAAAACATCAGGAGGAAAGCCATGACACCGTATAAAGAACTTAGTAAAGAGCAGTTACAGGCCATGAAGGCTGATTTAGAAAAACAGTTTGAAGAAGTAAAGGCAAAAGGATTAAATCTGGATATGTCCAGAGGAAAACCCTCCAAGCAGCAGCTGGAGCTGGCAATGGATATGCTGGAAGAATTAAAAAGTACAGACAAACTGAAATGCGAAACAGGAATAGACTGCCGTAATTATGGGCTTTTAGACGGTATTCCTGAGGCAAGACGCCTTCTGGGGGAAATGACAGAGGTATCACCGGAAAATATTGTGATTTTCGGAAATTCCAGTTTAAATGTTATGTTTGACACAGTTTCCCGCTCCATGACACACGGGGTATGTGGAAGTACGCCATGGTGCAAGCTGGATAAGTAAATTCTTATGCCCTGTACCGGGATATGACAGACATTTCCGTATTACAGAATACTTTGGCATTGAAATGATTAATGTTCCTATGACACCTACCGGACCGGATATGGATATGGTAGAAGAGCTTGTCAGCACAGATCCTGCTGTTAAAGGTATCTGGTGTGTGCCAAAATATTCCAATCCTCAGGGAATTACTTATTCTCCTGAAACCGTAAAGCGATTTGCCAATTTAAAACCGGCTGCGGAAGATTTTCGTATTTTCTGGGATAATGCTTACTGTATTCATCATTTATATGATGATAAACAGGACTTCCTTGTGGAAATCTTAGACCAGTGCGAGAAAGCGGGAAATCCGGATTTGGTTTATAAATTTGTTTCAACTTCAAAGGTAAGTTTTCCGGGTTCCGGTATTGCGGCAGTAGCAGCATCTGAACGAAATCTGAATGACTTTAGAAAACACATGTCTGTACAGACTATCGGACATGATAAGATTAACCAGCTTCGTCATGTACGCTTCTTCGGAGGTATTGTGGGCATGCACAAGCACATGAAGAAGCATGCCGAAATTCTTCGCCCGAAATTTGAAATCGTAGAAGATACATTGGAAAAAGAATTAAGCGGAGCAGAAATCGGAACATGGCAAAATCCAAGAGGAGGTTATTTTATTTCCTTTGATGCCATGGAAGGCTGTGCAAAAGCCATTGTAGCAAAGGCAGCTGAGGCAGGTGTGAAAATGACAGACGCAGGTGCAACTTATCCTTACGGAATTGACCCAAAAGACAGCAATATTCGTATTGCGCCAAGTTTTCCAACCGTAGATGAGCTGAAGCTGGCAACTGAAATTTTTGTGCTCAGTGTAAAACTGGTAAGTATTGACAAAATTTTAAGCGAAAAATAAATTTAAGAAGAAGGGAGAGGACGCTGAACAGAAACAGTGTCCTCTTTGTGCGTAATAAAATTGTTAATAATTCTTAATTGGTGAATTGGGAAAATTGTGTTATACTGGAACGCAACAGAAAGTTATGTTAGGGGTGAATGATATGGCAAAAAGAAAATCCAAGAAGAATAAATATAAGAAAATGAAGAAAATTCTGTTAGGGGTTTTAATTGGTTATGCAGTTCTTTTGCTGGGAGCATATTTCATAGGTGTATTTTACTATTCCAAGCATTTTTATCCCGGTTCAAAAATCAACGGAATGGATTGTTCGGGAAAAACCGTGGAAGAAGCAGAAAAATCCATGAAAAGCCAGATTGCAGGCTATATTCTGGTGCTGAAGGAACGAGGAGATAAGGTAGAGAGTATCAGCGCTTCTCAGATTGATATGAGATACATAGATGACGGCAAAATTGCGGAGCTTAAGAAGGAGCAAAGTCCTTTCACATGGTTTTTATCCTTTGCACATAAAAAGGACTATACCATGTCAGCTACAACACCATATAATAAAGAAGCAGTTTATGCGGCGATTGACGGATTAGCCTGTTTTCAGGAGGAAAACGTAGTACAGCCTGTTGACGCACATCTGGAGGTAGCGCAAACGGTTATGAAGTTGTTCCTGAGGTACAGGGAACAGCTCTTGATAAAGAAAAAGTGAAAGAGGCAGTAATAAAGGCCATTGACGGCGGAGAAATTGAAGTGGATTTGGAAAAGGAAGGCTGCTATCTTGAGCCGTCTGTATTTGCAGATGATGAAAATCTTGCAAAACAGGCAGAACAGGGAAATGTATTTTTAGGTGTGACCGTTACCATTGATTTTTCAGACCGTCAGGAGGTTGTCAACGCAGAAATTATGAAAGACTGGCTGGTAACAGATGAGTCCGGTAATCTGGATTTGGATAAAGCTAAGGTAAAGAGTATGTACAGCAGCTGAAATATGAGTATGATACCTTTGCTCATCCAGACAGTTTACAACTGCAACAGGCAATACCATTACGGTAAAAGGCGGCGATTACGGTTGGGTAATTGCGCCTAATGATACCACAGCCAAGATTATTGATGCAATTAAAAGCGGACAGTCTCAGACCATTGAACCGGAATATACTTACCGGGGATATTGCAGAGATACTAATGATATTGGCGATACTTATGTGGAAATCAGCTTAAAGGAACAGCGTATGTGGTTCTTTAAGGACGGACAGCTGCTGGTAGATACGCCGGTGGTTACAGGAAATCACAACAAGGGCTATGACACTCACACAGGTGTTTACGCCATTATGTATAAGGAAAGAAATGCAACCCTGAAAGGGGAAGATTACAGCGCACCGGTAGATTACTGGCTGCCGTTTTATGCCAACACAGGTATCCATGATGCAGATTGGAGAACCACCTTTGGAGGAAATGAGTATATCAACAATGGTTCTCACGGATGCGTCAACACACCGCCCGAAAACGCGGAGAAGATTTTTAATAACATTGAAAAAGGCGTTCCGGTGGTGGTATATTAAAGAAAGAAAATTTGACCGATAAAAGGAGTTTATAATATGAATATTATAGTATTAGCCGGAGGAAACAGTACAGAAAGAGAAGTATCCATTGCGTCAGGACAGGGCGTATGCAAGGCTTTAAGAGAGCGTAATCACAAAGCAGTCCTCTTAGACCCATATTTCGGAGCTTCCCAGAAAGAAGAAAATCTGTTTCCGACAGAATATGACGTGGATAAAGCAGCAGATGCATGAGAGAAATGAGCAGTAAATTAGAAGAGACCATGAAAACCCGCAAGATTTTTCGGACCGAATGTTCTGGAAATCTGCAAGGAAGCCGATATTGTATTTCTGGCGCTTCACGGAGCAAACGGAGAAGACGGAAAAGTACAGTCTGTTTTGGACTTAATGGGAATTAAATATACAGGTTCAGGCCCTTTAAGCAGCGGAATGGCAATGGATAAAGGGATTACAAAAATGGTGTTTGAAGCAAAAGGCGTTCCTACACCAAAGGGAATTACGCTGGAAAAAGGCAAATGTAGCAGTCAGCTCGCAGATTACGGAATGGGATTTCCGGTTATTGTGAAGCCTTGCTGCGGAGGCTCCAGTGTGGGTGTCTGTATTGCAAATAATCAGACCGAATATCAGGCGGCATTATTAGAAGCATTTTCCTATGAAAATGAAGTTGTAGTGGAGCAGTTTATTACAGGAAGAGAATTTTCCGTTGCTGTTGTAGATGGGAAAGCATATCCTGTTATTGAAATTGCGCCTTTACAGGGATTTTATGATTATAAAAATAAATATCAGGCAGGTTCCTGTGTGGAAACCTGTCCGGCAGACCTTTCCTCTGCACTGACCAAAGAAATGCAGAAATATGCAGAAATGGGATATAAAGCTTTAAATCTTCAGGCTTATGCCCGTTTGGACTTTTTAATGGATGATGAGGGGAATATGTATTGTCTGGAAGCAAATACTTTGCCGGGTATGACACCAACCAGTTTAATTCCGCAGGAAGCAAAAGCAATCGGAATGGATTACCCTCAGCTTTGCGAAAAACTCATTGAAGTTTCATTGAAAAAGTACCAATAGGAGGAAAGGCACCATGAAAAATCTTACCTTAAAAAATCTTGCATTGGCTTGTAACGGGACTTATGTAGGCCCCAAGGAAATGGAAGATAAGGAAGTGACCTGTATTTTCACAGACAGTCGAAAAGCAGAGGCAGGCGGCTTATTTGTTCCTATTAAGGGTGCGCGAGTAGACGCTCATGATTTTATTGAACAGGTAATGGAAAAAGCGGTATTGGCTACTTTATCGGAAAAAGATTTGGGAGAGAAGCCTTTTCCATATATTCTTGTAAAGTCTTCTCTTATAGCGGTGAAGGATATTGCAGAATTTTACTTAAAGCAACTTCAGATACCGGTAGTGGGAATTACAGGAAGTGTTGGGAAAACCAGTACAAAAGAGGTCATTGCATCTGTATTGGCACAGAAATACAATACATTGAAAACGCAGGGAAATTTCAATAATGAATTGGGTCTTCCACTGACAATCTTCCGTCTTCGTGATGAACATGAAATGGCAGTGTTAGAGATGGGAATTAGTGATTTTGGCGAGATGCACAGATTAGCAAAAATTGCCAGACCGAATACTTGTGTTATCACTAATATTGGATTATGTCATTTAGAATTTTTGAAATCCAGAGATGGAATATTAAAGGCAAAGACAGAGATTTTCGATTATCTTCAGTCAGATGACCATATTATTTTAAATGGTGATGATGATAAGCTGGTGACTGTTCAGGAAACAAAAGGAATAAAGCCGGTATTTTTTGGTGTAGAAAATCATCAGGGTATTTGGGCAGATGAGATTAAACCGGAAGGGTTAAAGGGGATTTCCTGCTGTATTCATGCAGGAGAAGAAGTTTTTCTGTACTCATTCCTGTTCCGGGAAAACATTCTGTTTATAATGCACTTGCAGCAACAGCAGTTGGTTTGACCTATGGTCTTACCATAGAGGAAATTCGTAAAGGAATTGAAAGCCTTCAGTCTGTAAGCGGCAGATTTCATATTATAGAAGCACCGAATTATACAGTTATTGACGACTGCTATAATGCAAATCCAATATCCATGAAAGCATCCTTAGATGTGCTTACCGATGCGCTGGGCAGAAAGGTTGCCATTCTGGGCGATATGGGAGAACTGGGTGCAGATGAAAGAAAGATGCACAAAGAAGTCGGAAAACATGCGGCAGAAAAAGAGATTGATGTTCTTTTATGTGTGGGAGAGCTTTCAAAAGATATGGCGGATGCGGCCGGGGAAGTAAATTCTAAGACTCAGGTCAGACATTTTGCAGATAAAGAAGCTTTGATGAAGGAGCTTCCGGAACTTCTGGAAAAAGGTGATACTGTACTGGTAAAGGCATCTCATTTTATGGAACTTGGGGAGATTGTGGAAAAATTAAGTTAGACATACGGTATTTTATATATATGTGGTAATTTCTTGCGAAGCAGTATACTTTCTGTTATAATTTCGAAAGTGTGCATGGTTAAGGCATCATGTAAAATACTATAACGTAAGGAGGAAATGACACATGCTGAACAACATTTTAAGTGCAGTAAATGATTGGATGTATACGTATCTTTTATTATTTCTGCTGGTAGGAACGGGAATATATTTTACAATAAGAACACGTTTCGTACAGTTGAGATTATTAAAAGAGTCGTTTCATGTATTAAAGGAAAAAGCAGGAGAAGAAAACGGGAAAAAACAGGTTTCTTCTTTTCAGGCATTGATGATTTCCACAGCTTCCAGAGTCGGAACAGGAAATATTGCAGGAATTGCCACTGCGATTGCAGCAGGCGGAGCAGGAGCAGTTTTCTGGATGTGGCTTATGGCAGTCATTGGCGGAGCATCCGCTTTTATTGAAAGTACCTTGGCACAGGTTTATAAAGTGAAGGACAAAGAGGAATTTCGAGGAGGTCCTTCCTATTATATGGAGAAAGCGCTTGGCAAACGCTGGCTGGGGATTTTATTTTCAGTTCTTTTGATTATTTGCTTTGCTTATGGTTTTAACGGGCTTCAATCCTTCAATATGTCATCTTCTTTGGAATATTATATTCCGGGTTATAGCGATACGGTTTATCCTATGCTTGTGGGATTGATTTTGGCAGTAGGAACAGCCTTTGTTATTTTTGGCGGAGTACACAGAATTGGTTTTATCACATCTGTATTAGTACCGATTATGGCAGGTGCTTATCTCCTAATCGGACTTTATACAGTCATTACCAATATTACAGAGCTTCCGAAAGTGTTTTCTATGATTTTTTCTCAGGCATTTGATTTCAAGGCATTTGCAGGAGGTATGGCAGGAAGCGCTGTGGTAATCGGTATTAAAAGAGGTCTTTTTTCCAATGAAGCAGGTATGGGAAGCGCTCCCAATGCTTCTGCAAGCGCATCTGTAAGTCATCCGGCAAAACAGGGAATGGTACAGGTTTTATCTGTGTTTATTGATACTCTGTTAATATGCTCTGCAACAGCTATGATGCTGTTACTTTCCGGTGTGCAGGGTGAGTCCGGCGTATTAGACGGTATTCCTTTTGTGCAGAAGGCTATTTCCGCAAACGTAGGAAATTGGGGCATTCATTTTATCACACTTTCCATTTTTGCCTTTGCATTCAGTAGCTTGATTGGAAATTATTATTATGCAGAGTCGAATATTCTGTTTATTAAAAATAATAAAAAATTGTTATTTATTTTCCGTATTACCTGTCTTTTAGCAGTATTTTTCGGAGCACAGGCAGACTTCTCCATGATGTGGAATATTGCGGACATTACGATGGGATGTATGGCAACCGTAAATATTCTGGTCATTTTGGTTCTTGGAAATACGGCGATGAAAGTATTAAAAGATTACGAAAAACAGAAAAAAGAAGGAAAAAATCCTGTTTTTAAAGCAAAAGATGTGGGAATAGAGAACACGGAGTGCTGGTAAAGTAAGTCGATACTGAAAAAGGTATACATTTGATGCAAATTAAGCGTTCAATGTATACCTTTTTTAGTAGAGTTTTTTAAACTAAATCGTGATTTTTTTCTAACATTTCTAAAATAACTTTTCTGTGTATACGCCCCTAGATGCTTTTTATCTTCCTTTTCTAATTGGTCAGGATAAATGGGAGCGCCATATTCAACTACTACCTTGCAAGGCTTGATTTTTGGAAAATGTGCTTCAAAAATTTCAGCAGAGTTGCTGATTGCAATGGGAATAATCGGGCATCCTGCCTTTGTGGCGATTTTAAAGCTGCTTCGTGGAAAGGAAGCATTTCCAGTTCGTTTTCTCCCTTATTTCTTGTACCTTCAGGGAAAATACAAATAGAAATTCCGCTTTTCACTTTATCAATGGCAGTTAAAATAGTTTTCATTCCGGCTTTAATATCCTGTCTGTCTAAGAACAGGCAATGAAGATAACGCATCCATGTAGAAAGCAGAGGGATTGGCTCCATTTCTTTTTTGGCAATATAGCCGGTTAAATCAGGGCATAAAGTGTAAGTCAGCAGAATATCAAAAAAACTTCTGTGGTTTCCGATATACAGTACAGCCTGATTGGTAGGAACATTTTCATGGCCGATAATAGTGATTTTTGCACCGGTAACCTTCAGAACAAATTTGAAAACTGTTTGAATAATACGCAGGGAGCTGATATCCTTTGCTCGTTTGTTGAACTTCCCTACAATCCATTCCACAATAAGAATAGGAATAGACAGAATTAAGTATCCGATAACGCAGATACATACAATAAGAAATCGAAACATAATAAATAACCTTTCTTTCTTTTGAATAATTAATTGTGCAGGCCCAACCTATCTAATAAAGTATAATGAAATCATCTCTAATATGCAAGGATTAGTACGTATATTTCAGAAAAAATCCGCATACATTTAGGATAAGACTGGCAAAGTGAAGGTGGCGTAAGATGTGAAAAAAGGAACAGCCATAATCCTGCTTTTGACAGTGATATCCTGCTTTTTATGTGGCTGCAGCATTGAAAAAGTAAGGGCAATGGACGGTGTAAAACCGGAGTATACCGTTATGAAAGAGGAAGATTATCCTGAAAAAGTAAAAGAATTGATAGGTGAGAATAAGGCAAAGGAATTTCAGATGACTTATCAGGATGCAGGATATCTTTACCTCATGAAAGGATATGGAGAACAGAAAACAGGAGGGTACAGCATACAAATTGAAGATTTATCCCTGTGGGATAATGCAATTCATTTACAGACGACGTTGCTTGGTCCGCAGGATGGCGAAGAACTGAAGGAGGAAGCATCTTATCCCTGTCTGGTGATTAAGATGAAATATCGGGAAGAGCCGGTTATTTTTGAATAGAAAAGGGGTAGTGGTGTGGAACTGGTAACAAAAAATATGTATATGCTTCAAAAAAAGTGCGAGGCAGTTAATCAGATTACTTTTGATGAGGATTTAAACGTTCCTGATGTAAAGCCGGATATCGGGCGCATGATACAGAAAAAGGGCGATATCCAGTTAGAGGATATTCAGATAAGCGAGGGGCGTGCATATATTACAGGGCGCTGGTAGTGAGTCTTTTATACGTCAGCGACAATGAAGAAAGACGCTTCAAAGCCTTATGGGAACCTTGCGTATTGGAGAGACTCTAAACTTAGAGGGGCTGGAAAGCGGAGATAAAGTACAGTTAAAATGGGATATCGAGGATTTGAGCGTTCAGCTATAAATTCCAGAAAATTGAATATAAAGGCATTAGTGACTTTTACAGCTTACGTGGAGGAAAGTAAAGAGTTGGAGCTACCCGTTGCCGTGGAAGATGATGAAATTTCCCAGAAAAAAGAGGATATTTCTATTCTCGGTACTGTGATACATAAAAAAGACACCATGCGTGTAAAAGAGGATATTTTTCTAAGCTCTAACAAACCGGATATTTATGAACTGCTTTGGAATACCGTAGAGGTAAGAGGGTTGGATATTCGTGCGGAAAACGATAAAATTGCAGTAAAGGGAGAGCTGTTTGTCTTTGCTCTTTACAGCGGAAATGATGATAATAATTCCCTGCAATGGCTGGAGCATTCTGTTCCCTTTTATCAGGAGCTGGAGTGTGTGGGCTGCACACAGGAAATGATACCCAATGTGGAAATTTCCATGCCCCAAGGTGATTTAAAGGTGAAACAGGATGAAGACGGAGAAGAGCGTGTCATTGGCGTGGACGTTGTTTTGGAGCTGGAACTGAAAATTTATGAGGAAGAGGAATTATCTCTTCTCATGGATGTATACACGCCGTTAAAAGAGTGTGAGGCAGTCAGGGAAAATCAGGTATTGGAAAGTCTGCTGGTGAAAATTTTTCAAAGTGCAAGGTGAATGACAGGATTAAAATAGAAAACAGTCACGGAAAAATTTTGCAGATTTGTCACAGCGACGGAAATGTAAAAGTAGACAGCAGCAGAATTGTAGAAAACGGAATTGAGGTGGAGGGCGTTGTCCAAATTCGGATTTTATATATTATCGGGGATGATGATATGCCGTTTTATTCCATGGAAACCATGATACCCTTCCGGCATATAATCGAGGCAGAGCAGATTACAGAAAATTGTATTTATTATATGCGAGCGGACTTAGAGCAATTGTCCACGACCATGATTGACAGCGATGAAATCGAGGCAAAAATCGTGATTAACTTAAATGCGCTGGTAATGAAGCAGAGAGAAACAGGAATTATCCAAAATATTGAAGAAAGAGAGCTGGACAGGGAAAAACTGCGTAATATGCCGGGAATTGTAGGATATCAGGTGCAGCCGCAGGATACCCTTTGGGATATTGCAAAGCGGTTTTATACGACCATTGATACAATTTTAGAATTGAATGAAATGGAAAATGAAACAATCAAACCGTATGACACCTTAGTGCTTATGAAAAAAGTAGAAAAATAAAATATTTTCAGTAAAAGGAGCGGTTTCGTGTAAACGGCTCCTTTAAAAATAGGAGGAAATTGTTTGGCTATCTTGCCAGTTGAAAAAAAATATGTTTTCATATAGAATAGAATGTACTAAAAGGAATACAATATACAAAAGTCGGAGGAGAAGCCATGAGATTAAGAGCGTTGGCAAAAATCAATCTTGGTTTAGATGTTCTGCGTAAAAGAGAAGACGGATATCATGAATTGCGCATGATTATGCAGACAATTAATATGTACGACCAATTAGATATAGAAATCAGTAAAACACCGGGAATTAAAATTACTACCAATCTGCCTTTCATACCGGTAAATGAAAGCAATCTGGTATATAAAGCGGCGAAACTTTTGATGGATGAATTTCAAGTAGAGCAGGGAATTACCGTAGATTTGCAGAAATTTATTCCTGTGGCGGCAGGCATGGCAGGCGGAAGCTCTGATGCGGCAGCAACCATGATTGGAGTAAATCGTTTGTTTGGATTGGGACTTTCTGTAAAAGAGCTGATGGAAAGAGGCGTGAAAATCGGTGCAGACGTGCCATATTGTCTTTTAAGAGGAACTGCGTTGGCAGAGGGAATTGGAGACAAGCTCCGTGCCCTTCCTGCGTGTCCGGATTGTTATGTGCTTATCGGAAAGCCGGCAATCAGCGTGTCTACAAAGTTTGTCTATGAAAATCTTCATGCCAATGAATTAGAGTATCATCCTGAAATTGATAAAATGCTGGATGCAATTCAGTGGCATAATTTGAATAAAATTGCGGACTGTATGGGGAATGTATTAGAAACGGTTACAATTCCTCATTATCCTGTTATTCAGGAAATCAAAGATCACATGAAAGAACATGGGGCATTAAATGCCATGATGAGTGGCAGTGGCCCTACGGTATTTGGATTGTTTGACGATAAAGCAACAGCAGAAAATGCCTGTGAAGCTTTGCGGGCAAGCCGTTTGGCAAGAACCGTTTTTTGACAACAGTATTTAACAATGGCGGAAGGAGAAAATAGCAGGAATGGATTTGGAAATGAATATGGATGACTATCTTCCTTTGAGGGATGTGGTTTTTAATACACTCAGAAGAGCGATTTTGAAAGGGGAATTAAAACCGGGAGAGCGTCTGATGGAAATTGCTCTGGCAGACAAGCTGGGGTAAGCCGTACACCTATTAGAGAGGCAATCCGTAAGCTGGAGCTGGAAGGACTTGTTGTGATGGCCCCCAGAAAAGGGGCAAAAGTTGCTTCTATTACAGAGAGAGACTTAAATGATGTGCTGGAAGTAAGAAAAGGAATGGAAGTTTTAGCCATTTCCCTTGCCTGCGAGAGAATTACAAAGGAAGAAATGGAACATCTGGCAGAAATTGAAGCACATTTTCAAACGCTTATTGAGTCTGATAATTTAACAGAACTGGCAGAAGTAGATGTGCAATTTCATGACACTATTTATCAGGCAACCAATAATAAACGTCTGGTACAGCTTTTAAATAATTTAAGAGAGCAGATGTATCGTTATCGTATGGAATATTTAAAAGATATTGCTGTGCGCCGTACATTGGCAGAAGAACATAAATCTATTTGTGAGGCTCTGAGAGCAAGAGATGAAAAAAAGGCTTTAAGCTATGTACAACTTCATATTGATAATCAGCAAAAAGCAATTATTCGATAGTTTAAATACAAGAATAAAAGAGAATATGGGTGAGATAATAAAAGGAGATGTTGCATGAAATTTATGTGACAACTCCTTTTTATTGTACAAACACGGCTTCCAAAACATCACTATGCTCAAAAAACTGCGAAAATCTTCCTAATCATTTGCCATTGAAATACGGAGCTGTGTTCGTCACTGTTCATTCAGCTTTAAAACTATTTTGAGGAGAAAATTATGAACAACACAATCTCAACACATATTGATGAAAATGAAGAATACGTAAGAAAACGCCTGCAAAACTGTGATGACTGTATTATTCGTCCCATGCTTTTAGGGGAAGGTAAGAAGATACGCTGTCTGGTCGTCTACATCGAAGTTGCCGTAAGCAATATGGTGCTGGAGGATTCTGTAATTGGTAAGCTGGTAAATCATATATGGGAGATGCCGGGGGATGAGCTGATTGAATTTGTCAAAGATAATGGAATGGGAATTTCTGATGTACAGCCGTTAGAAAATATGGATAAAGCATTTGCTTCTATGTTGGCAGGGAATGCTATATTTTTTATAGATGGTTATAATAAGGCAATTAAAATTGGAAGTAAGGGGTATCCCAATCTTAGTGTTTCAGAATCCAGCAGAGAAAAAGTGCTTCGTGGTTCAAAAGAGGGATTTACTGATGCGGTAAAAACTAATGCCGCACTGGTTCGAAAGAGAATTCGGGACACAAGATTAAAGGTAAAACAGAAAACATTGGGAGAGAGAAGCCAGACTCTGGTACAGCTTTTATATATGGAAGATTTAGTGCGGCCGGAGCTTTATCAGAGCTTGAAAACCGCTTGGACTCTTTTGTGATTGACGGAATTTTGGATACCGGAGCGATTGAACAGCTTACGGAGAAGCATTGGCTATCTCCTTTTCCTCAGTTTCAGACTTCGGAGCGGCCGGATAAATGTGCAGTGGAAATTTTAAACGGCAGAATTTTATTGCTCTGTGACCATTCTCCAACAGGAATTTTGCTTCCGGCAGTTTTAAACGATTTCTTGCAGGTGAGTGAGGACAATTATAATCATTTTGAAATTGTAAGCTTTCAGCGGCTTATTCGCTATTTTGCCTTGTTTTTAACCTTGCTGTTTCCGGAACTTATCTTGCTGTTACAAATTTTCACACGCAGGTCTTGCCTACTAATCTTATTTTATCCTTTTCCGAGGCAAGGCAGGGTGTTCCCTTTCCGGCTCTTTTGGAGGTATTATTTATGGAAATTGCCTTTGAAACCATTCGGGAAGCAGGGGTGCGTATGCCCGGACCTCTGGGAGGAACCATTGGTATTGTAGGAGGCCTGATTGTCGGGCAGGCAGCGGTGGAAGCCAATCTGGTAAGCCCCATTGTGGTGGTGGTAGTGGCTGTGACAGCGCTTTGCTCACTGGCAATTCCAAATCAGGAATTTTCAGCGCCATTTCGAATGTTAAAATTTGGCTTTATTTTTCTGGGAGGGACGCTGGGAGTCTTTGGTATTTTGTTAGGACTTTATCTGGTTATCAGCCATCTGGCAGGATTAAAAAGCTTTGGAATTCCCTATCTTACTCCTTTTGCAGCCCAAAATCAGGCGGGATACAGAGGAGAGCAGGACGGAACGGTTCGTGCTCCTTTTCGCTTTCTTACTAAAAGACCTCTGTATGCAAGGCGCGAGGAACAGGTAAAACTCCGAACAAAGAAGAAAGGAGGGGCATGATATGTTTGCAGACAATGCCAGAATTTCTCACAGACAGCTGTTTCGGCAAATTGTTCTGGGACTTATCGGGATTTACACATTGGCAATTCCTGTGTTTCCGGAGGTTTCAGGAAGGCAGGGAATATTGTGTTTACTTACTGCAATGGCAGTTTATCTCCTTTTCTGTATTTATTTTATCCGAATAAAAACAGTTATGCAAAATCCCAGAAGATATATGGGGAAAATATTAGGCAGCGTTTTTGTTTTTTTGTATATGTCATGGCTGTGCTGATGGGAGTGTATCTTCTTTTGATGACAGCCAGAATTACAGACCGCTTTCTGATAGAGGGCAGTGTGTACTGGATTGTAATTGTTCTGGCAGGCATAGTTACGTATCTGGGCAGCATCAGGGACTGGAAAGGCGGGGAAGAATGGCAGAGGTATGTTTTCCTGTTTTTCTCTTTATTCTGGCAGGAATGTTGTGCCTTGGAATTTTACGGATGAAAAGCTATTATTTGGGTGAGCTGGGGGATTTAACCTTGCAGGGGTGGTTAAAAGGCAGCTATCAGGTTTTTTGTGCGTTCTTGCCTTTTACATTTTTGCCTGTGGCGCTGGGAAATGTGAAAAACCGGGAGAAACGGGAAAGGTCATGAGGGGGCATTATTTCTTGTGACAGGAATTTTGATGTTGTGTCTTTTATTGCTTCAGGGAAGCTTTGGAATTGGAGGATATGAGCACAGTCGGTATCCCATGGTTGAATTTATGGCAGGCATCCGAATTCCGGGAGATTTTCTGGAGCGTGTGGATATTTTCTGGGTGGCTGCGGTAATGTTCAGCATGTTGTTTGCGCTGGGAGGTGTGTTTTTCTATAATCATGAGCTTTTGGTACGGACAGATATGGAAAAAGGAGCGCCTTTTCTGGCAACGGGAGTGGTGGCAGCAGCCTTAATATGTGAGAAAGCACAGGTATCACCGGAGCTTTTTTGGAAAATTACAGGGTGGTTTTACGGACCATTGTTCCTGCTCCTTCTTATCTATGCAGGCTTTGCAGGGAAAAAGAAATCTGTTTTTGTAAAAGGAGCGGCAATTTTACTGTGTATGCTTCCCCTGTCAGGCTGTGGGGTGTCTCTGGAAAACAGAGCCTTTCCGTTGTCCATGAGCGCAGATTATAAAGATGGAAGCTTTGAACTGATTTATGGTATTCCGGGCTTGGGAGAAATTACAGGACAAGGGAAAATCAGGAGGAGCAGCCTCAGGCAATTTCTTATCAGGGAGCTACTCCCAAGGAAGCGGAAGAGGCGTTTAACAGAAATCAAAAAAATTATCTGGATATGGGACACATGAAAATCATTCTTTTAGGCAAGGATTTGCTGGAAAACGAGGATGCCTTGTTTGAATTTTTAAATTATTTAGAGGAAAAGCCTTCCGTGGCGGGAAATATTTATGTGTTTCCTGTGAAGATGTGAAGGCTCTTATGAGCTTTGACACACAGGAGGGGAGTCTGTGGGAGATTATCTTACAGGAATTTTAGAAAATAATCTGGAAGGCAAGCCCAAAAACGCAGTAACCCTTCAGGATTTATACAATAGGTGGCACAGAAAGGAACAGCTGCCACAGCTTTTAGAGGCAGAATTGGTGAATAAAAGACCGCAAATCCGTCAATACTCCTGATAACAAAATCAGGAGGTACATAAAAGTTGAGTGAAAAACAGAAAGACAGAAAAATCTGGTTGGCAGCAGCAGTTCTGGGGCTGGCATTGACCTTATTTTTAACAGGAATAAATACGGTTCGTTTAAAGCGGGAAAACAGAGAAATACAGGCACGCCTTGACAGGGAAATCCAACAGGGGATTGCAAGTGAGGTGTTCCGCCTCCACGTTATCGCAAATAGTGATAAAGAGGCAGACCAGAAGCTGAAATTACAGGTGAAAGACAGAATTGTGGAGTACTTGCAGCAAAAATTAAAGCAGGATGCCGACTTAGAAGAAACAAAGGAGCTGGTGCTTACCCATTTGCAGGAAATAGAGGAAGAAGCAGAGAAAATCGTGAAGGAAGCGGGCTTTACTTATGAGGTTCAGGCAGCAGTGGAGAACACCTATTTTCCTGACAAAACTTATGGAGATTGTACTTTTCCGGCAGGTGAGTACGAAGCTTTGAATGTGCGTATTGGAAAGGCACAGGGGCATAACTGGTGGTGTGTGCTTTATCCCAGTTTATGTTTTGTTGATGATACTTACGGTATAGTGACAGAAGAAAAGAAAGAGGATTTAAAGGCAGTACTTACGGATGAGGAATTTGATGAGATTTTAAAAAATCCACAGGAAAAGCTCAAGGTGAGGATAGGATTTCGTTGGTTTTAACCTTGCAATATCCCTTTGTTAAGGGTAAAATGGAGAACAGACGATAAAATGACAGTTATGAGGTTATTGTATGAAATATAAAAAACAGCGCCCATTGGCGTTTTTGATTCCGGAGTAGGCGGTCTGACGGTTGCAAGAGAGATTATGCGAAATCTGCCTCATGAGAAAATCGTGTATTTTGGTGATACTGCCAGAGTTCCTTATGGAAGTAAGTCAAAAGAAACAATTTTACGTTATTCCAGACAGATTGTCCGTTTTTTACAGACACAGGAAGTAAAAGCCATTGTAGTAGCTTGTAATACGGCAAGTGCTTTGGCTCTTGAAACAATCAGCGAAGAAATTGATATTCCTATTATCGGTGTAGTAAAGCCCGGAGCAAAGGTGGCAGCGCAGACGACCAGAAATAAAAAGATTGGACTTATCGGTACAAGAGCAACAGTAAAGTCGGATTTATACCGTAAGACGATTCAGGCAGAAAATCCGGAGATCGAGGTAATCGGACAGCCGTGTCCTCTGTTTGTGCCCTTGGTAGAAGAAGGATGGCTGAAAGATTCCGTTACTATAGAGGTTGCCAAGCGATATTTGGCACCATTATTAGAGAAGGATATAGATACTCTTATTTTAGGCTGTACCCATTATCCGCTTCTTCGCTCTACTTTAAAAACACTGGTAGGAGATGGAGTAACTTTAGTAAATCCTGCTTATGAGACGGCAAAGGAATTACAACGGCTTTTAAAAGAACAGGGTATGGAGAATGAGATACATACAGATGAGGAATTTCCTTACCGCTTTTTCGTCAGTGATGAGGAGGAATGTTTTCAGGAATTTGCAAATTCATTCTTCCCTATAACGTAAAACGAACAGAGCAGATTAATATTGAGGAGTTTTAGAAATGACAAAGGATGTTTTAGTTACAGTAAAAGGACTTCAGAGCATGGAAGACGGCAGTCTCCCGAAGAAGTAGAAATGGTGGCAAAGGGTGAATATTATTATAAAAATGGTCACCATTACATTTTTTATAATGAAACTATAGAAGGATTTACAGAGCAGAATAGAAACAGTATTAAAATTTCAGAAAACAGCGTGGAAGTAAAGAAAAAAGGACTTACTAACATGCAGATGATTTTTGAAGAACAGAAAAAAATATTAGCTATTATGCAACTCCTTTTGGAAATCTTCAAATGGGAATTGCAGCAACGAATATTGATATAAAAGAACAGGAGAAAAGTCTGGAGCTTTGTATTGATTATGCACTGGAAATTAATGAGGAACATGCGGCAGATTGCCAGATTGCAGTGAGTGTAAAAGAGAAGGGCAGCGGTGAATTTTCTCTGAATATGTAAAGAAAAACGGAGCTATCGCATTAAGTTCATATCCAGAATATTTATACATTTTACGCTCAGCCTGCGCTCGTTTTGAGCTTACAATCTCAAAGCGTGCTGGACAAATTCGCTAAAAGTGTATAAATATTTCTGAATAATGTTTAAAGTGACAGCCCCGTTTATTTTTGAGCGGATGTAACTTTTTCTTTCATTCGTTGGAACCAGCCTTTTTTCTTAGCCGGAGGTGTGAGAGAACCGCGAAGACCTCTTACTCCTACAATGTAGATACCGCTTACATCAGCTTTAATTTCTTTTTTTACAGGAATTAAGTCAAATATTGCTTCGTCAGCTACTAAAGTCATAATCTTTGGTCCGATTTTGGCTTTTACGATAGGCAGCTTAGAACGGCGCATAAGCTTTGGAGTCTGGTCGATAACCATCTGCGGCAGACCGGATTGCTTAATAGGCAGACGCTTTTTATCAATGATCAGCATTGTCATAGTCTGCTTCATGGCATCCATCTGTACCTGTTGTTCTTCCTGTTTTTTCTGAGCCTTTTTTCCAAGGAAAAAAGAGAACAATAATAGCGATGATTAAAATAACCAAAACAACCAGAAGTATTTTCGTAAGCATTTCTGTTAATCCTCCTATTATTTCAGTAATTCATACTTAGAATATTCTAGCACCCTTTTATGGAAAAGGCAACTAAAAATCCCTTGAAACCTTTTCTTTTTCAGCTGTAATGTGGTATAATTGCTTTTGCATACTAATTTTAAATGGAGAGGAAATAAAAGCATGAAGAAAAAAATGGTAATCCTTCTGCTGACATTGGGAATTCTCGGTACAGCAATGGGATGTGGTGAAAAGAAAGATAAAACAGAAGATAAAGAAGGGACAAAAACAGAACAGTCTTCACAAGAAGATTTTAAACTGACAAATAAAGATGGAAAAGTAGTAGCAGTTGATGTTGATAATATAGAAAATTATATTACTTTAGGAGAATATAAAACCTTCAGGTGACAGAAAGCACCGAAAGCTGCTGTGACAGACGAAGAAGTGGAAAACAGTATTCATTATACACTTATGACAGGTTATGATCAGGTGGAAGTAACAGAGGACAGAGCTGTTCAGCAGGATGACACTGTAAATATTGATTTCACAGGTTATATGGACGGTGAGGAATTTGACGGCGGTTCTGCACAGGGTGAGGATTTGCGCATCGGCTCTGGCTCTATGATTGAAGGTTTTGAAGATGGTCTGATTGGACACAAAAAGGGGGAAGAGGTAACTCTGGACCTGACTTTTCCAACAGATTACAAAGTAGAGGAAATGCAGGGAAAAGCAGCACAGTTCAAGATAAAAATTAACAGTATTTCTCAGGTGCCGGAGCTTACTGACGAATGGGCGGCTGCAAATACAGATTATAAGACTGCGGAAGAATTCAGAACAGCACAAAAAGATATGATGCAGAAAAGTATCGATTTAGAATATGAAGGTCAGGTAAAATCCGATTTATTTGCTATGGTTGTAGAGGCTACGGAGTTTAAAGAATATCCGGAAGCTCTTTTAGAACAGGGCAAAAAAGATGTAAGAAATAGAATGGATCAGATGTATCAGGCACAGTTCCAGATAACTTTAGACGAATATATAAAACAGCAGGAAATTTCTGATGAGGAAGTAGAAAAAGTATTGACAGAATCTGCACAGACATATTTACAGCAAAACTTAATTGTACAGGCTATTTTCAATGCCGAAGGAATTGAGTTAAGCGAAGAAGATTATACAGCAGAAGAGGCAAAATTTGCAGAATTAAATGGATTTCCTGATGCAGAGACTATGAAAATGTATTATGGTGATTTAAATGTATTAAAGGATAGTGTACTTTGGAATAAGGCATGTGATGTTATTATGGGAACTGCCACAGTAACAGAACAGGAGCCGGAAGCTGATACAGAGGCTACTCAGGAATAGTAAAGAAAGACCGCAGACAAACACGGAGGATAAAGGGTGTGTCTGCGGTTTATTGTGTAATAGGAGACAAAAGAGATGAAGACAAAAACAAGGCGAATATTAGGACTTTTTCTTTCAATGTTGCTTCTGGTTGTACCTCTTTTGGGGTGCAAAGAGGAAAAAATTCAGGGAAATGTGAATTCTGATATTGCACAGAATGCACAGGCGGCAGGTGGTCTTACCATTCATTATCTGGACGTAGGGCAGGGAAATGCCATATTGCTCCAATCAGAGGGACAATCCATGCTTATAGATGGAGGAGCAAGGAAAAGTTCTTCTTTTGTGGTAAGTTATCTGGAAAAACAGAATATTAAAAAGCTGGATTATGTATTGATTTCTCATTTCGATGAAGACCATTTAGCAGGTGCAGTGGGTGCTTTGCATAAATTTCCGGTAAATACATTAATTACACCAGATTATGAGGCTGACTCTAATATTTTTCAATCTTATAAAAAAATAGTACAAGAAAAGGGGTACGAAGCAGTTCATCCTAAGCAAGGACAGGAATTTTCTCTGGGGAGTGCAAAATTTCGGATTATTTCCCCTGTAGCTTATGGGCATGAGGATGAAAATCAAGACTCGGTAGGAGTTATTTTAGAAAATGGAGAACAGAAATTTTTTATTGGCGGAGACATTGGGCTGGAAAGTGAAAAAGAAATTTTAGACTCCGGTGCGGATATTCAGGCAGATGTTATGCTGATGAATCATCATGGTTCTCATGTGAGTGAAGAGTTTTTTAAGAAGATATCGCCTTCTTATAGTGTGATTAGCTGTGGAAAAGATAATAAATATGGGCATCCAAGAGAAGATACCATGGAACTTTTAAAGAAATATGATATACCGGTATTTCGTACAGATTTACAGGGAACGATTCTTATGTACAGCAATGGAAAAGAATTGACATTTGAAAAGGAACCTTGTAATGATTATACTCCGGGGGATAGAAATGGAGAAACAGAAGAGCCGGATACACAGGATTTTGACAATAGCAATGAGCAGGAATGTGACTTTGTTTTAAATGCACATACAAAGAAAATTCATAAAAAGGACTGTTCTTCCGTGGGAAAGATGTCAGAGGAGAACAGAAGCTATTATAAAGGAGATATTCAGACTTTATTTGATGCAGGATATAGTGCCTGCAAAAGTTGTAATCCATAAAAAGAAGGAAATGATACAAAGGAGAATAGGAAATGAAAAAGACATTAAAGCAATTGGCAGGTTATTATAAGCCTATAAAGGACTTTTCTTTTCAGACCTGTTTTTCGCAGTTTTAGGTGCGGGGATTACTTTGGTAATTCCTCTGCTGGTGCGCTATATTACAAGTAATGTAGTGTATTATCCGGTTGATAAAGCAGTAAGTGTAATTATAAAACTGGGGATTTTTATGATTGCCCTGGTGCTTTTAGAAACATTTTGTAACTTTTATATTGCTTATTATGGACACCTGATGGGAGCCCATATTGAGAGGGATATGCGAAACGAGATTTTCAGCCATTATCAAAAGTTGTCCTTTTCGTTTTTTGATAACCAGAAGGTAGGGCAGTTGCTTTCCAGAGTAACTTCAGACTTATTTGAAATCAGCGAACTTTTGCATCACGGGCCGGAGGATTTAATTATTTCCATTATTAAATTTGTAGGTGCATTTGTCATTTTGCTGTTTATTAATGTCAGGCTGGCATTGACTGCCTTTTTCTTTATTCCATTTTTGATTTTGTATGCTCTTTATTTTAACCGCAAGATGGAAACGGCATTTCGAAGAAACAGAGCGCGTATCGCTGATATTAACACACAGATTGAAGACAGCCTTTCTGGAATTCGTGTGGTAAAATCCTTTGCAAACGAACAGGAAGAAATGAGGAAATTCAAAATTGGAAATCAGCGTTTTGTAGAGTCGAAGAAGCAGAGCTATCAGTATATGGGTACTTACTATTCCGGAATGGGAGCTTTTACTACGTTGATTACCATTGTAGTTCTTTTGGTAGGAGCATTTTCGCTTACAAAAGGACAGATGCCTGTGGAGGATTTGGTAACGGTTCTTTTATATATCAATAACTTTACAGAGCCAGTGAAAAAGCTGATTAACTTTACAGAGCAGTTCCAAAATGGATACAGTGGATATGTGCGCTTCCGTGAAATTATGGAGGTAGAGCCGGATATTACAGATAGCAAAGATGCCTGTGAACTTACAGATGTAAAAGGTGCGATTGATTTTGAAAATGTTTCTTTTGCTTATGAAGGAAATAAAGAACAGGTATTGAAAAATGTAAATCTAAAGGTGAATGCTGGAGAGTATGTGGCTTTAGTAGGTGGTTCAGGAGCGGGAAAGACAACCCTTTGCAGCTTAATTCCTCGTTTCTATGATGTGACAGAGGGAAGAGTTTTACTGGATGGGCAGGACATCAGACAGATTAAGCTACATAGCCTGCGAAGCAAAATTGGTATTGTACAGCAGGATGTTTATTTGTTTGCAGGAACAGTTATGGAAAACATTCGATATGGAAAACCCGATGCCACAGATGAAGAAGTAATACAGCTGCCAAAGCTGCCAATGCTCATGATTTTATTATGGAGCTGGATAATGGCTATCATACATATATTGGACAAAGAGGTGTGAAACTTTCCGGCGGACAGAAACAAAGACTTTCCATTGCCAGAGTTTTCCTGAAAAATCCACCAATTTTGATTTTTGACGAGGCAACGTCAGCTCTTGATAATGAAAGCGAAAAAATTGTGCAGGATTCTTTAGAGAAGCTTTCAGCAGACAGAACTACTTTTGTAATTGCTCACAGACTTTCTACAATCAGAAAAGCCCAGAGAATTCTGGTATTGACAGAGGATGGAATTGCAGAGGAAGGAACTCATCAGGAGCTTATGGAGAAAGAAGGAATTTACAGCAGTCTTTATAAACTTTCGTTTTCATGATACAATGAAAAAAATGCAGGGAAAGGAATGGTTGAATATGATAGCAGACAAAATGAAGGCATTAGTGAACAACAGTTCAGCAATTCGCGCAATGTTTGAAGAAGGAAAAAAATTGGCAGAGGAATACGGTGCAGAAAACGTTTATGACTTTAGTCTTGGAAATCCTAATGTGCCTGCACCGATTGAAGTTCAGGAGGCAATGTGCGAAATTGCGAAGGAAGAAGATCCGGTTGTTCTTCATGGTTATATGAGTAACAGTGGATACGAAGATGTAAGACAGGCAGTGGCAGAGTCCTTAAATAACAGATTTGATACTTCCTTTGAAAAAGAAAATATCGTTATGACAGTAGGCGCTGCGGGGGCTTAAATGTAATTTTAAAAACACTGTTAAATCCGCAGGATGAGGTTGTGGTGATTGCACCTTATTTTGGAGAATACAATGCTTATGTGTCTAATTATGATGGGATTGTAGTGGTAGTAAGCCCTGATACAAGAGATTTTCAACCGAATTTAAAGGAACTGGAGGAGAAGCTGACAAAGCGAACCAAAGCAGTTATTATTAATTCTCCTAACAATCCTACCGGTGTAGTTATTCAGAAAAGACTATCCAAAAACTGGCAGATATTTTAAGAAAAAAACAGCAAGAATTTCAAACAGATATTTATCTGATTTCAGATGAACCTTATCGTGAGCTGGTTTATGACGGCGTGGAAGTTCCTTATTTGACAAAATATTATGAAAATACTATTGTAGGATATTCTTTCAGTAAATCTCTTTCCCTGCCGGGTGAAAGAATTGGTTATCTTGTCATTCCAAAGGAAGCGGCAGATGCAGAGGAAATTCAGGCAGCAGCTAACGTGGCAACCAGAATTTTAGGTTATGTGAATGCGCCTTCTTTCATGCAGAAAGTTGTTGCCAGATGTCTGGGCGCAAAGGCAGATGTGCCTTATTATAATCGAAACCGTGAAACATTGTATCGTGCACTTGTAGAAATGGGATTTCACTGTATTAAACCGGAAGGAGCATTTTATCTTTTTGTAAAATCTCCGGTAGAAGATGAAAAGAAGTTTTGTGAAGCAGCGAAAAAATATCATATTCTTATTGTACCGGGTTCTTCTTTTTCCTGCCCCGGATATGTAAGAATTGCCTATTGTGTTTCTTATGAGACAATTTTGAATTCTCTGGATAGCTTTAGAAAGTTAGCCGAGGAATTCCATACAAAGTGAGAGAAGGAGCGGGTGGAATATGACGAAAAGGGAGTTCTTAGAAGAATTAAAAGATGCATTAAGTGAACAGCTTCCGCAAAATCAAGTGGCGGAGCATGTGTCGTATTATATGAACTATATAGAGGAACGAAAGCGAAGCGGAAGCAGCGAAGATGAAGTTTTAGATATGTTGGGAGATCCTCGTCTGATTGCCAGAACAATTCTGGATACTACACCCGGCAGTAAAGACAATCAGAATTATTTCTATGAGCAGACTATGCAGGATGCACAAAGTGAAGTAGAGAAAAAGGGATTATCCAATAAAGCAAGAAAGTATCTTTATATAGGAATTGCTATTGCAGTTATATTTCTGATTATTTCACTTATTACAACTTTGTTATCTTTTTTACTGCCTATTTTATTGCCTGTAATATTGATATTCGTTGTGATTTCTATTATACGAAAGCGGTAAAAATAAAAAGAAATCCCTCATAGGGGAGCTATGAGGGATTTCGAGGGGAGTATAAATAATTAAATAAGGGGTTATAATGTAAAAAAAATTTTTGAAGGGTAAATTCTTTTTACAACCCATATTATAATATAAAAGGAAAAAAAAGCAATAATATTATTTTTTTGTTAGAAAATTGTTAAAATTTAAGAAATATCAATTTAATATATTTTCCTGAGAATATTATTTTTGATTACAGGGATAATAAGACTGTAACGAAAAACATTTATTCAGGAGGTATTTCATCATGGCAAAAAACATGAACAACACAAATAAGAACAAAGCTGCATCTAATGCAAACAACATGAATAACACAAACAAATCCGCTGCATCCAACAGCAAAAATTCAACAAACTCATCTAACAGAAATGCAGCGGACAAAAATAATTCCAAATCAGAATACAGCTATTAAAAAAAGAGCCCCCTTGCAGGAAACTTCGGTTATTACCGGAGTTTCCTTTTTTTCTGCCGCATATACTAATACTAAAAGAAAAGGAATGAGAATTATGCTGAGTATTGATACGATTTCAGCAGAGGAATTAGATGCTTATGTAGCAGACAGGATGCCGTTATTATAGATTTAAGAGACGCAGAGGAATATGAGAGAAGCCATGTAAAGACCGCAGTAAATATTCCATATGAGGAAATTCAAAGATGCAGAAGATTTCCGAAGGACAAATTGCTGGTATTGTATTGTAGCCGGGGAAGCAGCAGTCTCTTTGCTGCCAGAGAACTTATGAAAATGGGATATA
>ENA-OQIC01000059-OQIC01000059.1-human-gut-metagenome-genome-assembly--contig:-NODE-59-length-44436-cov-3.407050_pt1 | contig 44436 bp, 54 predicted proteins | sample MGYA00242572_ERZ504736 | MGnify/ENA primary metagenome ERZ504736 (study PRJEB26092, sample SAMD00036201) | human gut metagenome | host: Homo sapiens | study: EMG produced TPA metagenomics assembly of...
GGATGAAAAGGCTGTCAAGGCTGCTGTCTCTCCCCTTGTCCAACAATATCTTGACTTGAAGAAGAAGCATCCTGATGCCATTCTTTTGTTTCGCTGCGGTGACTTCTATGAGACCTACAAGGATGATGCGGTGAAGGCATCCAAAATATTGGGTATTACGCTGACAAAGAGCAATGGGCGCAAGGATGATGAAGCAAGCCGTTGGCAATGGCAGGATTCCCATATCATGCCCTCGACACCTATCTGCCGAAGCTCATTCGTGCTGGTGAACGGGTGGCCATCTGTGACCAGTTGGAAATGCCGAAGCAGACAACATCATCGAAGCGTGGAATTACGGAGATGGTGTCACCTGGAAAAGAGACAGGAAAGCAGATGGCACAGGAAAGTCAAGAAACAGAACAACACACCAGTCTAAGGAGATAGGCTTATGGGAAAGAACGCAGCGTATGCCGCACAATATGCGGAGGAAGCCAAAGAACAGATGCGGATGTATGGGATTCCTGCCTCCGTCATCTTGGCGCAAGCATACTGGAGAGCAGCAACGGACAGAGCCAACTGTCGCGCGAATGCAACAACCACTTTGGCATCAAGGCTACGGCATCGTGTTGAAGAATGGCGGAGAGTATGGAGTCTATACGGATGATAGGCCCAACGAGAAATTCTGTAAGTACAAAAGCGTGGGTGACAGTTATGAGCATCACTCGCAGTTCCTGAAGCAGAACAAGCGTTATGCGCAGTGCTTCACGCTGTCGCCTGACGACTACAAGGGATGGACGAAGGGCATTGAGCGTGCCGGCTATGCCACGGGCGGCGGTTATGCTGCAAGTCTGCAGCGCATCATTGAAGCCAACGGACTGGACAAGTATGACAGTGAGGTGATGGCTGAGATGCGGGCAGAAGGTCGGTCGTTCGGGGTGGAGAATAATCCTCGTAGAGAAATGCCTGCTGCCCATGTACCGCAGTCTGCCGGGTATTCCTTTCCTGTGGAGCGAGAGGAGTTTCTCTTCATCACCTCGCCTTTCGGCAATCGCAGGATCCGATGGATGCCACCAAGCAGCAGATGCACAAGGGCATTGACATCAAGACGAACCATGAGGCGGTGTTGGCCACGGAGAACGGCGGCAAGGTGGTGGCGGTGAACCATAATGCGAACACGGCAGGAGGGAAATCCGTCACCGTGGAATACAGCCGTGAGGATGGCAGCAAGGTGCAATGCTCCTACCTGCATCTGTCTGACATAGCAGTAAAGGTAGGTGACGTGGTTAATGCCAGTCAGAAGTTGGGGGGTGTCGGGAAATACCGGCACCAGAACCACTGGCGAGCATCTGCATTTCGGAGTGAAGAGTGTATCGGCTGACGGCTCAAAAAGGGATATGGATCCAGCCGCTTATCTGGCAGAAATCGGACAGAAAGGCAACATCAAGCTACAGGCCCTGCATAACGGCAATGACCTGTTGGCAAAATACAAGAGCAATGCGCCACAGGAGCAGAAGGTTTCGTCGGAGGACTGGATGAAGAAAATCCTTTCCTCGGAGGACAGCGGCGTGGGCATTTCGGGAACGAATGACCCTATACTCGACATGGCGATGACCACCTTCATGTCGCTGATGATGTTGGCAGCGCAGATTGACAGCAATGATGAGGAACGACAAAAAGGACTTATCTCTGCCATGGCAGCCAACCGGCTCGTAGATTTGACCTCGCTTGTTCCAGGCATGAGGCAATGCACCATTACTGTGGGTGAGAACGGCAAGACTGTGCTTCATGCAGAGAGCGGTACGGTGAAGATTGACCGTGAACTGACCTCCTCGGAGATGAACCGCCTGTCGCTCATTTTGGGCAATGCCAATCTGTCGGAAGAAAGCAAACGGACGAAGATTGCGGGAATGGTGACAGGCATCGTGGCGACACAGCAGGCTCGCAGCTTCGAGCAAGGGATGGAGGCTGAGAGTCAACAACAAAATCTGCAAAGGAAATGAAAAGGATAGCAAGTCATCTGTGTACATTGCTGGTGGGTATGGTAGCTGTGGCAGGACACTTCATGCTTACCCAATGGCTTTTCGGTCAGACCGTGGCCATCATCTATCTCGGCTTCCAACTTATCATAGCAGCGTGGATAGTCTATGAACTGATACGTGCGCTAGTATATGATGATTGAAAAGAGATTATTGTCATTGCTAAGACATTTCACTTGGACGATGGATATGTATAATTCAAATAGTATCGAGCAATGATCAAATGTAATGTAACAGTGTGCGGAACGGTCAGCAAGGCTGCGACCTGCCGCACGAACAAGGAGGGCAAGGCATTCGTGAGCTTTGCCATGAACGTAGTCATTCCAGCGAAGAGCGGGATTAACAAGACCATCGAGGTGTCGGTCATCAAAGATGGGACACTGACGGAGGTGGGCAGCTGCAACATCGGCGAACGCATTGAGGTAGCCGGTGTATTGGTACCAAGAAAATGGGGCGATGTCCTTTATTTCAACCTGTCGGCAAGCAGCATCAGCCACCAGCCTGACGAGGCAGAGGACTGCATCAAGGGCGTGATGGAGTTCCGCGGCAAGGTGGGCAAGAGCATTGAGGACAAGACGGACAAGAATGGTGTGCCGTACTGCCAGTTCTCCGCTTTCAGCGCAGAGAAAGTACAGGACGGATTTGAATACATCTGGGTAAGTTTCTTCCTATTCGATGGCAAATGCGAGGCATGGCTGCAACCAGGCGTGAAAGCGAACATCAAAGGGGCATTGTCTGTCAGTGTCTTCAATGACAAACTGGACTTCTCCTGCCGAGTGTCTGAAATGAGCGAATATGTTCCGCAGCCTATAATGGTTAATTGACTATGGGAAAGCCTTATGCTAAGGAAGGTCCGAGTGCCGAAGACAAGGCACTCGACCTGTTTGCCGATATGATGATTGAGCGTATTCAGTCGCTGTCGGGCAAAGACGGATGGAAAAAGCCCTGGTTTACTGAAGGTGCGTTGCAATGGCCGAAAAACCTGAACGGACGAGAATATAATGGCATGAAGCTATGATGTTGCTCCTGCATTGCGAGAAGGAGGGTTACAAGATTCCTCGCTTCTGTACCTTCGACCGCATACAGCAGTTTAACAAAACTGGCAAGAAAGACGAGGAACAGAAGCCCCGTGTGTCAGTACTGAAAGGTGAGCATTCTTTCCCCGTGATGCTCACCACGTTTACGGTGGTCAATAAGGAAACAAAGGAACACATCAAGTGGGAGGACTACAAACTGCTCTCTCAGGAAGAGCGCGAAAAGTACAATGTATATCCAAAGCTTCAGACTTACCATGTCTTCAATGTGGCGCAGACCAACCTGAAGGAGGTCAGACCAGAGTTTTGGGAGAAACTGGAACAGGAATACTCGATGCCCAAGGTAGAGAAGGACGAGCAGTTTGCCTTTGAACCCGTGGATAGGATGATAGCGGACAACCGTTGGATATGTCCCATCAAACCGATGTTCGGTGATTCCGCCTATTTCTCCATCAGCAAGAATGAGATTGTGATGCCTGAGAAAAGGCAGTTCAAGGATGGGGAGTCTTTCTACTCGAACCTTTTCCACGAGATGGGACACTCCACGGGTGCGGAGGGACAGTTAGACCGCATCAAGCCCGCTACCTTCGGCTCGGCAGAGTATGCACGCGAGGAACTGGTGGCAGAACTGACGGCTGCGCTGACCGCTCAGCGGTATGGCATGACAAAGCATCTGAAAGGAGATTCGGCTGCCTATTTGAAGTCTTGGCTGGATTCGCTGAAGGAGTCGCCGCAGTTCATCAAGACCACGCTACTCGATGTGAAAAAAGCTACCTCAATGCTCACGCAGCATATCGACAAGATTGCTATGGAGATAGACCAGGAGAAAAAGGCTGAGCAGGAAAACGGGCAAGGGAAAAGTTATCTATCCATAGATGACGGCGACCATGCAGTCTTGGCATATAATGGTTCTGCTGTATATATCCAGCATCATGAGAAGGAGGACTCTGTAAAGATTGCTGTGCCGACGAGTAACGGTCTGGAAGTGAAACTCTCTGTTCCTTACGACCACGGCAAAGACCTTGACACCAATTATCAGGAGCTTTTGCCCAGTACAAAAGCCTGACAGAGCCTTCACAATCGAAAGAAAACGTCTATTATGCCTCCATCGCCTATCTCCAATCAACGGATGACACATCGGAACTGGATAAGCTAAAGGAGAAAGGTGACTATCAAGGACTGCTGACGCTTGCCAAGGAATACTATGACGGGAACGGCATGGACGAGGAGCAGACCTACAGGAAGCCGTGCCAGAACAGAGGCGATGACCTGCTAATAGAGGACAAGGACTTTGCAGTGGTCTATAACGGGAGTGTCGGCGGTACGTATGAGGTGTTCCTGAAGCATACGGAGCAAGAAGTGCGTGACCATATCACTCGCTATGGCATAGGACGTGCCAGTGAGGACGTGAAGGCTGTGGCGAGGGAGATGACCGCCGAAGAGTTTTCGGAATTGGCGCAGCGAAAAATGCCGATATTCCAAATGCCGAATGGTGGTTTGCTGAACCTGCAATATAACAAGGATAAGGATAGCCTGGATGTGGGGACTGTGACCAATGCAGGACTCTCTGTGAAGCATACCTTCCCTTTCAGCCACAACCATTCTATGGACGCAAACATCAGCTCTGCGTATGAGCAACTGCTTGACATGGAGGAGTACCAGAAGGAAGAGGTACAAGAGGAGCACGTTGCCAAGTCCGCTTTCCGAAGATGAGAGTAGTATCGTAGTATATACTAATCGTAGGCTTTACTACTCATAGTAGGTACTAACAATAGTCAGCCGCAAGGAGTAATGTCCCTGCGGCTGATTTAATTTGGGGTCATTCCATATTATGAAGGAATGCTTGTAAATCCTCGTCTGGAATGCTCTTCAGTTTCACCGGCTTGAAGCCGTCCAACTGCTCCACTTGAAATATCTCGTCCACTCCATATTTGGAGCCATCCACCTTTACGCTCTCCATTTCATTGACGGAGGTATAGCCATACTCCGTTTCATGCAGACCGCATACGATGGTGAACAACGTGGTGTCGTTACCTTCCGGCTGTCCTTCAAGTACGAACCAACGGACGTGTCCGATGAAGAATATTGCCACACAAACGGCATCCTTGCCTTTGCCGTCCTGTGAATACAGAGGATAGGATTTCAGTATCTCCTCCAATACGGGTGTAATCAATCTGCTTGCCATAGTCAATCGTTGTTAAGTGTTCTGTAATACATTCTGTTCTCTACAAGGTGTTCGATGGCCTCTGCTGCCAATCGGCACACCCACTCGTCACGCTGGTCATAACGACCTTTTTGATAGTCGTTGGCAAGGCGTTCCAAGAAGGCAAACACCACCTTGCCCTTTTCGTTGATAAGATAGCGATGGTCATCTGCAAGGGCATTGCCTACCTTGGCGGCTGACCCCATCTGACCGTTTACGAACCGTGAGAAGCACTCGACAAATGCCTGCTCGTTTTCTGATAATCTGTGTAATTCCATACGCAAAGAAATTATTTGTTCAACTTGTTTTTCTTCCCTCCTTTTGAAGCCTTTCGGCTCCTCTTGTCGGGAACTGATTTTTCGTGCATCAAAAGACTGCGGAATGAGGGCGATAAGGCAAGAAAACAGACGGAGGAGTTAATGAAATACCCAAATCTTTGATTTGCGGAAAGCTGTCGTTCAGTCCTCTGCCTGTTAGCATGGCGGTACTTGACCATTCGCCCGGGCAGTAACTTTGCAAAGAAAAATGGGCATCGGCAAGTGGAATAGACACTACAAAACAGGAAAATCATTGATTTTTAGTGCATTTTTCTTTATTTCTTTCTTTGATTTAGGATAAAATATATAACTTTGCCTCCGAAAAAGTGTCACAAGTGACAGTTTTTCGTAAAATATGATAGTAAACAGATATAGATACATAGAACAGTTGAGCCGTTCAAAGAACAACGGGCTCATAAAGATAATCACAGGATTGCGACGTTCAGGCAAGTCGTTCCTTCTGAAGAAACTCTTTCATCAGCATCTATTGGATGAGGGCGTGAGAGAAGACCATATTCTCGTCATCGACATGGAGAGTAGGAAGAACAGAGAGTTCAAGAACCCGGACTACCTGTTGGACTGGGTGGAAAAGATGATGATTGACTATGAGACTTATTATATCATCATCGACGAGGTGCAGGAGGTGGAAGACTTTGTAGAGGTGCTCTCTTCCTTGTCAGTTACCGAAGGGGCGGATGTGTATGTCACAGGCTCCAACTCGCGTTTCCTGTCCTCTGACCTGGTGACGGAATTCCGAGGCAGAGGTGACGAGATACATGTGTGGCCACTATCCTTCAAGGAGTTCATGACGGTGTATGATGGTTCGAAAGAAGACGGTTGGGCTGAATACAGACTGTACGGAGGTTTGCCGCAACTACTTACACAGGTTGGGGATGAGAAGAAGGCTGATTTCCTGCGTCGCCTTTATCGCACGGTATATCTACGTGACATCTACGAGCGGAACAACATAGAACTGAGACCTGAATTTGAAGAATTGTCGAAGACCGTAGCATCCAGTATAGGAGCACCTGTCAATGCACTGAATATAGCCAATACGTTCAAGTCCGTAAGCAATGTGCAGAGCATAACCGACAAGACAGTGTCGGCTTATCTGGAATATATGCAGGATGCTTTCCTTATCGAAAAATCCGAAAGGTTCGACATCAAAGGACGGAAATACATAGGTTCGTTGTCCAAGTATTATTATCAGGACGTAGGTCTGAGGAATGCTATTCTGTCGTTCCGTCAGAGCGAGCCGACACATATCATGGAGAACGTCATCTACAATGAGATGCGTATGCGAGGATGGCTCGTGGATGTGGGTAACGTCTATCATCGAGTGAGGAATACGGAAGGAAAGCAGCAGAGGGTGACATTGGAAGTGGATTTTGTCTGCAACAAAGGGAGCGAGCGGATCTACATCCAGTCGGCGTGGCGTATGCCCGATGCAGAAAAGATGGAACAGGAGAAACGGTCGTTGCGTCTTGTAGATGACTCTTTCCGCAAACTGCTGATCGTGGGAGAACATACCAAGCAGTGGAGCGACGAAAACGGCATACAGATAATGAGTATATATGACTTCCTGCTTGACTGGTCAAGTACTGAGAAACACGGATAAAAAAAGATATGCGCATAGAATATGCGTTAATACATATATGATTAAGGGAGGGCCTATCCATCACGGACAAGCCCTCCCTTTCTAAAATTTATCAATGAAAAAAAAGTTTTAGTGCTCTTGTTCGGAGCTGTATGTCTGGCTATAGATACAGCAGGATTCTGGTATGGCGGTTCGCCTCATTGGGCGAGTAATCGTCAATGCCGCCATCGAAAATCTGAGAGATGGTGCCATTTTCCATACCACGTTTCATCAGTTCCTCTGCAATGAATCTGCACGGGAACGGCTGAGGTTATCATTGATGGCTTCACTGCCTGTGGCACTGTCGGCAGCGCCGATGACCTTAACTTTCAAGCCATATTTCTTGGCGATGCGTGCTACTTCGTCGAGATTGACGAGCTGTGACCTGTTGAGCAACCTGTCAGTGCCAAGTTCAAAGAAGAAATAGATGGGCGCACCTATGCAAGCCTTTCCTGAGTGGATGAGCGATAGGTAATCGTCTTCCGGCTCACCTTCAGCATTGCCATATTCTTCTGTACAAGAGGCGGACTCCATGACCTTTGTCTTTTGACCATTACCATACTTGTCTCTCATTCTTGCACGCAGCGAGTTGAGACCGCTGTAGTCGTTTCGAGGATAGCCATTTGTGACGGAAGAAGCGGCATCGTCAGAAAAGAGGTGGCCGTACTTGTCCAGAAGTCCCTCGATGGCAAGAATCTTGCGCAGCTGCTCCAGAGTCTGACAATCTCGATCGTGCTGGGCGTGATAGCGGCTGTTGCTGTCAGAAAGGATGAGGCGTATGCCGAAAGCCATTCGTTCTGTGCGATGTACGGGCGAGCGTCTATCACTCGCTTCCAGCCAGTCTTGCCGATGCGGACAGAGAGGCCGAGGGATGCGGACAGCAGATGGTCGCCAAGGCGGTGTGCCTTGCCATAGCCGTCAAAATCCTGCATGGTGGTCATGTTGCCTATCTCTGCCGTAACAGCAATGCGTGGGGAGAGATGATACTGCCCCTGTATGCCGTAGGAAATGGCAAAGGGCTTGTGGGCATTCACCTTGTTGTGCAGCATACCCACGCCCACGTATGGAATGACACTCCATCTGGCAAGAGTGTGTACATCGTCCTTGTAGAGGTTGCCGAGGACATTCCACATGAAATCAGCACGCAGGTACTGGTAGTCCTGCGAGGAGTTGTTGCAGTCGTTGAACTGCATACCGCCATAGTTCAGACGACCGCCGACGGAAGGTGTGAACCATTTGCCGATCGACACGGAGAATGCCGGTTTCATGCGACCGAATAGGTCGTTGCATCCGAGCGGTTTGCCGAGGAAGACCGTAGTTCCTCCTGCCGCTTGGACAAACCAGTTGTCCGTCCATGGCGAAGCTACCAATGCCCCTTTCATGTAGGAAGGTTTAAGCGGACGAAGCATACCGTCTGCCGAAGTCTGCATACAACGGTGGTGGTGTCCGCCGTGCGGTGATAGTCTTTGGCTTGCGCACCCAATGAAAGGGCGAAGCAAGGGATAGAATAAGTATTTTTCTCATGTTGTTCAATTTAATCTGGTGAATACTATAACAGGTGATACGTGACAGTGCCGCTTATCGTTTCTTCCTTTTGCCGGAAGAGGGGCGCATCATGCGTGCAGCTTTCATCATGCAACGGCGTGCCCAAGCGCGTTCATCCTCGTCATCGTCACGTCCCCATTTGAGGTCGGACGAACTGCCGCCACCGCCATGACCTTCGGCAAAGGTGGTGGCATCATCGACGTAGCCGAGGAATAGAAGCGTGGCACAGTACATCACCTCCGTTCCATTCTCCGCAAAGGCCTGAAGCAGGGAACCGTCAAACACGTCCTTGCCCTCATTGGAAAGCCGTGCCACACGTTCGGAGAACTCGCTGACCATGTTTTCGAGAAGGGCATTTCTGAGAACGGTGTCCGCACCTTGTCGGATAGTATCGGAATATCTGTGTGCCTCCTGCCGCAACTCCTCCGTGCGCTCCTTCATGCGGTCATCTCCTCACGCAGGGCATCGAGCTTGCGGTCAGCCTCTGAGAGCTTCTCCTGCTTGTCGTCCAGTTTCGACTGGATAGCGGACAGTTCCTGCTCCAGCTCTTGGACTTGCTGACGGAGAGCATCAGGATTGTCGTGACCTGCAAGAATCTGCCGATGCAATTCAGCAAGTGCCGCCTCCTTCTCAGCCTTCTCCTGCAAGAGGTTGTTGACCATTGAGGTGAGTCCTTTTACTCTCCGCTCTGCCAGACGGATGTCCGATTGGAGCGAGGCGAGTGTCCGCTGATGGGTGGCGACGGACTGCTCAATGGTGGTGCACTGTTCTGACAGCTGGCGGCGGTATTCTTCGGTGGTGCGGTGGCGTGCTCCCGTCTCTGAGACGGAAGTTCCGCGCTCCATGCCCCAACGCTTGTTGACATCGGCAAATTCGCTGTGCAGGGCTTTCATCCTGGCAGAAAACTCGTACTTGTCCTTTCCGGCGAATATCTGTTTGTATGCAAACTTGCCGTCCTTGATTGGCAAGAGGGTGCAGTGAACGTGCGGATTGGTTTCGTCCAAGTGTAAGATGAAAGCGACGATGTTCTCCTCACCGTATTTGTCCGCAACAAAGCGGTAAACATCCTTTGCCCATTCCTCAATGTCCTTGCATCGGGTTAGATGCGAATTGTCCGCTCCGTGAGTGAGATTCACCTTCTGGTCACCGAATGCCAATTCTGTCATACGTTCTCGTGAGCCTCCGAAGATGAAATTGACCACTGTGCGGAAGCGTGGCTCTGCCAGTCCCTCGTTGGGGTCTTTGATTCCACGGCTCCGCAGGATGTCTGCCATGCGCTCCGGGATGCTTCGGCTCTTGTCTATAGGACAAACCTTGCCGCCCCGAACCTCGAAGTTGAGCCGCTCACGGCTGCGGTCGTAGTTGCCTGTTGATTCAGCGGATCCCCAACCCTTTTCCGTCCAACGGCGTTGGTGCTCGTTGCTCTGTGCTGTGGTGATTCCCTTAGATGGTCGGAAATCCATAACCTGTTTTGGTGTTGCCATAACCTATTTCCTTTTATGTGTGTACAACTCTCCTGTCTCCAGCTTGCTGCTTGTAAGGACAGCCTCCCGATGGTCGGAGACCAAGAGGGGTATTAGGCTACCCAAATTCCCTCATTTCCGACCAACGGGCAAGCCCGATTATTTTACAGCAATGGCAGACGTGTGAAGCACGGTGCCAGTAGAAAAGAAGAAGCGTTATACGATGATTATTAGAGGTCATTAGAGCCTATAGTAGGACAGGAAACCTCTTGGTTGGCTATAATGGCAAGGAAAGGTCGGCAGAGCGACTGAAACTGCGACTTGATGGCTGTGCTTTCCTGCTGCAAGGCTGGTGAGCAGCCATCCAATGCCAATTCTGATATTGCCTTTGCCGCCTCGATGAATGAGAGCCAGTCTCCTCCAAGGTCTTTATAAAAGAAGGGAAGAAGGGAGGTAGCGAGGGCGTTATCTGTTTCCTGCGAAAGCACCTGATGAAAGGTGGCTTCGCAGACAGCTGTAAGTGCGGTCATACAAAAGGCGTGTCCTACAGATTCGGGAATGTTGCTTCCGCATGGCACCTTGCCAATTGAATTGCCATTGTCGGCTTTCTGCAAGATAATGGCTACTTCCTCTGTAGCATCTTCGTAGAGTTGTTCACATTCCGAGGCGCAAGCCGATGCGGACATCTTGCCGCTTCGCCATTCGTCCAATGCGGTACACATCTTCTGGCGGAACACATCCAAGGCTGCGTCAATCGGAGAAACGGCAGGTGTCTCAGCCAACATCGGGATGGTGATGATTTGGCTCTTCGTGAGACGGGTGACGGAAATCTGGTTCATCTTCTCCAACTGCTCGATGAAGGTGCGGACAGTGGCGCGGTGCCAATGCCAGCATCCAGCCAGTTCGGTAATGGTGATTACAAACTGCCCGTTGGACAGGCTGAACTCCTGCTTGCACAGATCCTTGGGGATGTACTGTACAGAAGCCTTGTCTACAAGGTCAAGGTAGGCTTCGAGCTTCGACAGCCTTATCCCGGACCTCTCTTTCAAGAACTCCAACAGGGACATCCGTTCAGACATCTTGCCGGAACTCGTTCTATGTTTCTGTTTCTTCATTTCAATAATCTGTTTGGTGAATACTGTTGTTTGTCGCCAGCTCCATTATACAAAAGGAACGGCATGATACAGGTGATACTTAATAGTAGTATATGATGAGCATTTCTGTGTCTTCGAGGAGCATCTTGCGGTCAGCCTTGTTCTTCCACAACGATATGACTATGCGCGAGGGATAGAACAGTGATGCCAGAAGGACAAAGGAGATGGTGACAGCAAGCGTGAACAGATGAGGAGTGAAGACAAACACCACTGCCGCCAACGCGGCGATGCGGAATGGTGTCCGCTCCTCGTGCAGACGCTGCAGCCACCTCTCTACATCCATAAAGACAAAGAATATGGCAAATGCTATGGTGGAAGCCACTACGCCTATGTCGTTATAGTGTACACAGAGGTAGAGGAAGTGGAACACGTACAGCAGGATGAGCAGCATCAACCGGTAGAGCTTCCTTGCTGTCACAAGCGCGGTCATGCGCAGATAGAACCGTGTCATAAACTGTCTGCGGCTTCTGTGCAGAATCATCGGCACAAAGAAGAACGCCGACATCAGGATGAGAAACAGTATCTTACTTGTCATAATATGTATAGCATGTGAATAATGGAAGTGGACTCAGGTCGGGCTGGACGACACCGTGTGTGGCAGTGGATATGATACGCTCCACATCCTCCAGTGTCAGTTCTCCCTTGATTATTCTCTGACGGAAAGCCCCGTCGGTTGTCCTAAGGCTCTTGATGGCCTGTTCCATGTCGTACTCGGCAATCTGCCACACTTGCCCTCTCGTGTAGGGGAAATGATGGTGGATGGCCTTGACCACAAGCACACGGCTGAGGATGTCGGTCATTCTGCCGTTCCTGACTATCGTGTGGTTGCGGACAGTGGTGATGCTCTCAATCTCCAGCCATGTGCGGTGACGGTCGAGAAGATGGATAATCTTCATGTAAAGCGTTTCCTTCATCAGATGGTCGGGAGCTTGTGGCATGACTTTGGCTTTGGTTGTGGACAACAGAATGGAGCGTTGTTGCTGTAGAACAGGACTGTCATCTGGCAAATGTAACTTTCAGATGAAGTCGAGCAGGACTTCCTCCTTGGGCTTCATGTATTTGAAGAATCCGTTTTTGCAGTGCAGGCTGAGGTCGAGACATACATCTGCCGACATGTGCTCCAGCGAGTCATAGATGGTCACTTTTATCTGGCTGACCATGCCACGCTCATCGGTGGAGCCGTTTATCTTGAACATCCGTCCGAAGGAGGATTGGAATAGGCGCAGCAGCTGTGTCCGAACTCCGTCTGATGGCTTGGAATGTGGTGATAGAGGATTATCATCTCCATCTCGTCTTCGAGCATGTCCATCACTTCCTCTATCGTGAAAGGGGTGTTCAACTGGAAAGTAAGTAGCACGTAATCGTCATACTTGACAGGCTTCTCCATCTTGCGCTTGTCCAGCAGTTCTGGCAACTGCAAAGGCACGACGGCAAGGAAATCATCGCAAAACTGTTCTAACATAATCGTATTCTTTGTTTGGGGTGTTTATAATCTTGTGACATAAATCTTCATCATGAGCATGGGCATATCCGACAGGCGTTGCTTGTCGAGGTGCAGCTTCTTGGCCAGGTTGTCCATCTCCTTGGGGAGCGCATCGGCTATCTTGTAGATGTCTGCCTTGTCCTTGTCGGAGAGCACGCTTACGGAAAGGTCATCCATCGTCATGAACGGCTGCATCATCATCAGGAGGTATGCGTGCATGGTGTGCTCGTCCTTTACCCTGCCACTATTCAGATCCTCGATAGCCGCTTGTGCATTGCGCAGCAGACGGAGGTTGGTGCGCATGGAGAGATAAATCATGGCATCCTTGTGGGACAAATCCTTGCGGTCGGCGGCACGGAGTATCTCCCGACAGCATTGTTCGGTATTCCGTCTGATGTCACCGATGTCATCGTCAGCAAAATCCGGCAGGTATTGCAGGAAGGATTTGAAATACAAATGCTCTTCCTTGATGAAAGCGAGCAGGTCTTCCTTGCCGTGAATGCCTTGCTTGGCGGATTTTGCAGGAACAGCAGGTAACGCTTCAGTACCGCCTGTTTACCACCTTTATTATATATAGGCAGGCTGTCCAAGGAAGCGAAGAATGGCTGTGCTTCCTTCACGGCTTGCTGTAGTTCCTCATCACCAACATGGGAAGAGGTCTGTTCTCTGAGATAGAGCAGGTCGTGAAAGGTGCGTTGCTTAGACATCGCCATACGGCACAGCTCGATGTGGATGGAGTCGTTCAACTCATGATATACCGTGAACGGGTATGAGTGGGCTTTCCTGACAGTGTCACGTGAGATGCACGATGTCACGGAATCGTCCAACACGCGCCATTCGTTGACAATCTTAACTAATGTCTGAATTGAGACCTTGTCGTTCTGTCGAAGAGTGGTCAGAAAGCCATGATACTCTCTGATGGCTTCATCACTTGAATGGAACGATTTCGTGCCGTTTCCGTCTGAACATGCTGTCAGTATGACTACGGCAAACACAGTGGCAATACAAATGGCAAGTCTGATACAGCCATGCGAGTTTGATTTTGCATTTCGCAATAATCGCCTCATGCAATGGAGGATGATTTGTCCTCCGAAAAGTTGGGTTTCATATTTCATTATTGTCATTATTTTGAGTCTGATTTTGAAATTGACGGTGCAAAGTTAATGCGTTTCAGCGATATATTTGCAAGAATGACAGTAAGTTTAATCTTATTTGTGCATCATACTTGCGAGTATGATTTTCAATGAAATCAAGTGAAAAGAAAATGGCAAATTATCGTGTTTAAGTATGATTTTTCGTCCAAGTATGATTGTTTCTCGGGAAAATAGTGTACCTTTGCACTTGATTCATTTAATAGCGTACAACAGTATGGCAAAAGTAGGTTACATCTTTATCGCCACCAATGGCGAAGAGTATGCAGAAGACAAGGCTTGGATGCAGCAATACGGCTGTGTACAGGTGATAGAAGAACTGTCCGAACACGAGAGGCTGCGCCCGATGTGGAAGCAGCTAATATCGAGTCTGGAGCGCGGCGACGAGCTGGTGGTGTCGAGATTCAGCAACGCACTGCGTGGCACCCGTGAACTGGCTACACTCATAGAATACTGCCGTGTGAAGGTGGTTCGCATCATTTCCATCCAAGATCGCATCGATACGTTTGACGAACTATTTCCCGACACCAAGCCTTCGCAGGTCATCCGTATGTTTGGGTCACTATCAGAGGAGTGTGCCGTGCTGCGCAAGGCATCGGCTCACATCATCCATCTGCAACAGAATATCCGTCCGCCCAAGAAGTCGGAAAGGCACTGTCGAAGCTGGAGCGTGAGAAGAACATCGTGAACATGTACAACGAGGGGCACAGCATTGATGACATCTTCGCCATCAGTGGTTTCACAAGCCGAAGTTCCGTGTTCCGCATACTCAACAAGCATGGTGTGACGCTGAACCGTGGACCTCATAGTGGACCGCTGAAGAAAAGGAATAAAGAATAAACAAAAAACAGATACAATGAATAAGACATTCAACATCTACTGTGATGAAAGCACCCACATGGTGCATGACGGTCATCCCTACATGCTTTTGGGATGTACAAGTATAGCATACACACAAATCCGCATGGCGAAGGATGCCATAAAAGATATTAAGAAGAAGCACGGCTATAGTGATGAGCTGAAATGGACAAATGTCCACGAGGCCACGTATAAAGTCTATGCAGAGCTTATAGACTGGTTCTTTATGAATGACATGGAATTTAGGGCTGTGGTTGTTGACAAGAGTCAGATTGACGAGAAACGAGAAGACTATACGTTTAATGATTTCTACTTTCGCATGTACTACCAATTGCTGCATCACAAGATGGACATGGATTATACATATAACATATATATGGATATCAAGGACACATGCAGTAGCGATAAGCTGGAGAGGCTCAGAAAAATAATGGAATACAACTCTTCCATTGGCAGGTTTCAGTTTATACGTTCACACGAAAGTGTGTTCATCCAATTGGCAGATGTTCTAATGGGAGCCATCAACTACAACCTTAGATACGAAAAAGGGGAAGTTGAAGGAAGGGTGAGAGCCAAAATGAAGCTGATTGAAAAGATAAAAAACACAGTAATATCAGTCTCAACACCACAACTCCCAAATTTAGAAAGAAGTTTAATTTGTTTTTATCGCACTGAAATAGCCAATGAGCAGTTTGAATATTATCAAGAAATACCCTGAGCTGCTGGAACTGGCATATCTCAGTGAACGAGAAAGAGACCATGATCTTCATGCAATATTCAAGCGTGATATAGAAGATAACTGTCAATTCTCATTCAGAGGGTGGCGCATCTATCCTATAAAGACAGATGGCGAGATTGACATGGCAAGATTGTTCAAGCATCTTACCTGTGAAGAAATCATGGTTGAGAACGAAGACGGTACGATTTATCCAAAGCGAGTATTCGAGATGGCTCGTTCACAAAGGCTTCATTGGATAAATCACCATGTGAGAGAATTGACACCAGACAATCTGGATGTATTTACCATAGAAGAGAGGGACGGCAAAAAGCGTAAGGTCAAGAAAACATACATCTATGATAAAGTGGAAAAATATGTTATTGTCTTGGAACAACAACGTAGCAACGGATTCTATCTGTTGACAGCATACCATCTTAACAAAGAGTATGGACTAAAGGCTTTGGAAAAGAAGATGAAAAAGAGATTGCAGACACCACTATAAAACGCAAGACCCGAATTGCATCAAAGGCAACCGGGTCTCGAAACTCCTTCTATCTATAGATGAGCGCTGCAAAGGTACGAATATTCTTTGAAATAACGAAGGTTTTTCATTGAATTCTTCTCGATTTTAACATTTGCAGGGCAGTATTGTAAGATAATAGGAAAGAAAATAGCATAATTTTACAGAAAATCGTAATGGAAACATTCAAAGACGTTATATCAAGTGACCAACTTGTCTTGGTCGATTTCTTCGCCACATGGTGTCAGCCATGCAAGATGATGCACCCCATCCTTGAGCAGGTGAAGGAAGTGTTGGGTGACAGAATCCGCATCATCAAGGTGGATGTGGACAAGTATGGTGTGACTGCAAGCCAGTATGGCATACAGTCTGTACCCACACTTATGCTGTTCAGGCAAGGCGAAGTGCTGTGGAGGACGAGCGGTGTGGTGCAGAAATCAGAGTTATTGGCGACGATTGATCCGTTTTTAAGATAAAAGAGCAGAAATGTCAAAATCTAAATTAAAGTCTGTCCTCATGTCCATGGACAAGAGTGAGATAATAAAAATGGTATTGGAACTTTATTCTGCACGGAAAGAGGCAAAGGAATATCTTGACTTCTATGCAGAGCCGAATGAAGGCCAGAAGCTGGAAGAATACAAGCACATCATAAGGAAGAGTTCTATCCGAATAAGAACAGAGAACCCAAGACACGCTTCTCAGTGTGTCGCAAGGCATTGTCCGACTTCAAGAAACTGAAGCCTTCGGAAGATTCTATAGCAGAATTGATGGTATTCTATATGGAGAACGCCTGTCAGTTCACTTACGACTATGGAGACATGTGGGAGCAATTCTATGATTCTGTTGAGAGTAATTTCGACAAGACATTGCGCCACATCGTGCTTTATGACCTTTGGGACAAGTATGATTCCCGAATCAAGCAATGCCTTCGTTGGGCAAGCCCTTGTGGATGGGGATTTCCTGACGCACTGAATGATATGTATGAGGAAATGAAGGCGCATAATGAGGAACTCCGAAAGAAATACAGGAATTTCAAGATGCCCATCAACGCTGATTAATAAACGAATATACTCAAATGGGGAAACCGAAGAAAAACATAAGAAGGCGAAACAACTACCCTTAAGCAAAAAAGAGCAGATTTTTCAAGCGGCAAGAGACCTTGCAGCTGAAATTGGCATATCCTATTCTGAGGCATTAGGGTTTACCTTGGGCATAAAGGACGTAACGTATGGTTGGGAAGACGACTATACGGAAGAAGAGTTTCAGGCACTGATTGACCATGCTGTGGGAGACACTGATTATGAGCACACCCTCTATTGAATCATCTACACGAGAGGAACGTTTGGATTACGTTCTGAATGAATGGAAATGCCTACACAACTGTGAGATATGCGGCAAATGCCATGTTCTGAAAGGCAGAAGTGAGGAAATGCTCTATGCCGACTATATAGACGGCAAGCGGTCGTATATGGATATAACACTGGAAATAAGAAGTAACAGATAATGATGTCACAGAAATACATATATCCATCGTTGTTCCAAGAGGAAGAGCCGCAAGAAAGCGTTCCTGGTGATAAGAAAGAGTATGACCTGACGAATCTCTTTGAGAGATTGGCAAAGTCTGATTTTCGCAGCCGGTTCCATCTGTCCAAGCAAGACAGGGAGTATGTAATGGAAAAGGGATTGCCGACGATACGAAAACACGCAGAGGACTTTGTGGCAAAAAGACTTGCTCCGGCTGTCATACCGAACGACGGCAAGCAGACTCCCATGCGTGGGCATCCTGTTTTCCTGGCTCAACATGCCACTGGCTGTTGTTGCGGGGATGCTTCTTCAAGTGGCATCACATCTCAGCAGGCAGGGCACTGACCAAGGAAGAACAGGAATATGCTGTTGCCGTATTGATGGCATGGATTGAAAAACAGATGAATAAAGGATGAAGATAGAAGAAGCCATAGTATATGTGATGGTAAAGCGAAATGGCGGCATGACAACCGACCAGATTGCCGATGCCATCAATCGTCATGGGCTGCACCTGAGAAAGGACGGTCAGCCTGTGACAAGCAAGCAGGTGTATGCAACAATCTGCCGCTTTCCTGAAATGTTCACAAAAGAAGCTGGCAGAATCATGTTAATGATATGACGTAACGATATGACAATAGATACAACCAACATGTGCTCACACCTTCAGAAGAAGTTGTTTGAACCAGAAGGTGTGTATTATCCTATATGGCAAGCCATGCAGGATGATGAGACCTTGACAGCAGTGGTACGAAGCAGACAGCTGCACATCTACAGAAACGGGAAGAAAATTCTCGTTCTGGCAGGTAAGGCACAACCGAAGATTATAAGGGAAGACAAAATACAAGAGTTAATAACAAGATTATAAAAAAACATCAAATCATCAAAACAATGGACGCAAAAGAAAAAGTATTGGCAACAATGAAAGAGGCTGGTCAGCCTCTCAACGCAGGTAAAATCGCAGAACTCAGCGGTCTCGACCGCAAAGAGGTAGATGCAGCAATGAAACAGTTGAAGGCAGAGGGTGCAATCGTCTCTCCTGTGCGTTGCAAATGGGCACCTGCAGAGTAAGGTTTATACTGCTGTCTTGAAATATAGGCAGCAGTATCTTTAGTTGTTATCCAAATGTAAAGGTGAGGAATATGAATATCCTTACCTACGGACATGGTTATCCGCTGCATCTTTTTGGGGTAAGGTGCAGACGTATGGCTGTCAGCGTATCTTGGTTTAAAGACGCTTAGCGGTCACGGCGGAAGTCGTTTCGTCTCTCTCCGCCGAACAAAGCTCTGAGCACATTGCCCAAAGCTCCGAACACGAAGTAGCAAACGATGATTGCAACAATATCGTCCATAAGCATTTTCTGTTTTATGGGTTATACACTATTATGAAGATTCACTATGTCCAAGCCCTGCTGCTTGGCTTCTCTGACGGTGTAGAATGTGCCGCCCTTGGGATTGCCATCGAAGTAGGCTATGAGCAGTGAACTGCGGTTGACCATATAGTCGTTGCGCCTCAGAAGGCAGCCATTGTAGTATCGCTCGCTCAATACAACCACGTCATCCACGATGCGTAGGATGGCATCATATTTGGCTTGCTCTTCCTTGCCCCACCTATCAGACTGACCACGGAACGGCACAACGGCTATCACCTGCAAGTCCTTCAACTCGCATTGCAACGAAAGGGCGGCTTCTGCCGCCAGCAGGTCAAATCCCATTGCCATGCCACAATAGAAATACCGGTAGCCGTCAGCATACGCTTTGGCTATCTCCGATTTCAGACATTGCTTCAAATCCCTCCGCTTGGCGAAGGGTACGCTGCGGTGTCCGCTGAAGCATACGGACACAGCCTTGTCGTACTTTGTCATACTTTACCTTACTTTATAATGTGTGCGTGCGAGGAACATACCGCCAATAACACATGCCCCGAGACTTTCGAGTTGGTTGGCATACTTGGCATAGCTGAGTCCCTTGGTTATTACATCGTCAAAGACCAACACCATCTTGTTGTCGAAGAACGGCTCATCAAACTCAACGACATTCGCCTTGCGGACTTCATCCTCGTTCTTGCGGTTATCGTGGATGGTCTTACGCTCTCCGCATACCCTCACGTGCTCGTAGCCGTTTTCCGCTCCTGTCAGTTCACAAACCCTGTGGCAGAAAGCCTTGTAGCGGAGTTCGTTGCTCTCGCTTGTGGATGCCGGAACGGGGGCGAAGACGATGTTCACGCAACCCTTGCCGTAGAGTGTCAGCATATTCTCTGCGGTGCGCTGCGCCACTTCCTCGTAGGCTCTTCCGTCCTTGAAATCGAACACTAATTGTCTGTCGGCAATCTCTTTCTCACCCACATTGCGGATGCGTGCGGGATAGTATTTGCAGAACCAAGTCTGAGGCTTGTCTAACTGCTTTTGGATTTGATAGTCATTCTTGTGTGCCATTGCTCTGATGTTTTTTCTTCCCTTTTTTCGGAGGCTTTTCCTGCCTGCCCAAGGGATATTTTTTGCTTTTCAAGAGTGATGGCGGTCAATAAACCAAATCGGGAGCGGAAAATACGCTCTGCACGCAGAGGAAGATTTTTCGGTCAAATGCAATGGACGATTTGGTGTTTGAACAATCGCCAGCATTACCTTTGCAAAACAATATCCGCAGCGGCAAGGCAGGCGAAAAGAAATCTGTTACATAAAAGGGGAACCAGGGCGGGATGGCGTGGGGCTATGCCGTATATGGGGAAGGACGATAGTTGATATGAGGGAAAAAGAGAAAATCTTGTAATAGGGAACGACATTGCCTTTTATCAGCATGGAGACAGTCCTACAAGCAGAGAAAACTATTGCCCTAAAAATGAGTTGGATAGTATTTCCTAAAAGTAGTATCGACTACGAATAGTATAATAGTCGAATAGTATTTACTACCATACTACGGATAGTAAAGTCTGTTTATAGAAGAGATAGCGGTATCATCGTCTGTCCGGCGATGATACCGCGCGGCACTCATGTGTCATGCCGCTTTAGGTATTCTGTCATTGCCTCATTGACAATATCACGCAAGGACATCCCTTTCTTGATGGCGAGGTACTTCATCCTCGTGTGGATGCTCTTGTTGATAAGGAAATTGCAATGCACAGGCACTTCGGTAGTCTCAGAAACAGACACAGGTGGTGCTGGTGTAGTTTCTGTGACTATCTGCTCCTTACTCGGCTTCTTTGTGGAAGAAAGGAGTCCGTTGAGACCGCCTTTCATTCCCTCTTTCAACATACTGCTCTTGCTCATGGCCATGCTATTTTAAGTTTAACACTTCTTTTGCCAAAGACATGTAATCACTGGCACCATTGGACTTGGGATTATACTCAAAGATAGTCTTGCCGTTGATGGGGGCTTCTGCCAAAGCCACATTGTCACGGATGACGGTCTTGAAGACTTTCTCGTGAAAACTGTCATTGACGATTTCCCTCACGCTTCGGTTCAACGTCTTGCGGCGGTCGAACTGCGTGATGACAATGCCGCCCACTTTGAGGTTGGGATTAAGCCGCTCCTGAACGATGCGGATAATATCCATCAACTTTGCCATACCTCTCATGGCAAGGTATTGTGCTTGAACAGGGATGATGATGTAGTCTGCTGCGGTGAGGGCATTCAAAGTCAGCAAGCCCAAGGATGGTGGGCAGTCGATGATGATGTAGTCGAAATGCTCTTTGGCGATGGCTTTGGTGATAAGTCCCTTCAAGATAAGCTCCCGTCCCGGCTCACTGATAAGCTCTGACTCAGCCGCTGAAAGGTCAAGGCATGAGGGTGAGACGGTGATGCCGTTTGACAACTTGACCAACGGCAAAAGGTATTGTCCGCACATTGCGCCATAGACAGTCCGCTCTTCCTCGATGGACAATCCCAAGGCTTCCGTGAGGTTGGCTTGTCCATCCATGTCAATAGCCAAGACGTGTTTCTTTCTCAGTTGCAGAGCTGCTACAAGGCTTACTGCGGTCGTGCTTTTCCCTACGCCTCCTTTGTGATTTAATACAGCAATTATCTGTGTCATAACATGATACTACTATTAGTGAATACTACTTTACTATTCTACTACTGATAGTACATACTAACCATAGTAAAAGCGGATTTACTACGATTAGTACATACTACTCTCTGTTGATACAACCCTCAGAAGGCAGGTCTTCGCTCTTGTCCTGCGGTGCATCGGCTGGCGGTACGGGAGCCTCGCCTCTGCCTTGGCTGCCTTACGTGCCTTTGTTGCTGGGGTGTCGGCTGCATCTGCATTTTGACCGTTGTCAAAAGCCTTCCCTGCATTGACAAAGGCGATGGAGTCAGCTATGATGCTATGCTGTATGTGGTTCTCTCCGTTGCGGTCTGTCCAAATGGAAGAAGTCAGCGTGCCTTCCACAAGCACCATACGACCCTTGGTGAGGTATTCAGCCAAACGGATATGGTTCTCCTTGCTGCTCTTCACCCTTACCCAAGTGGTGATTTGCTTGCCCTTACTGTAGTCGTCCACTGCGATGTCAACAGCCATGAATGTTCCGTGTGTACCTGTGATGACGCGGCAATCCTTTGCTCCGATGCGTCCGATAGTGTGAGTGTAAATCATAATGTAAAAATGTTATAGTGGCAAGTTGGTAAGGCTTGCCGTTACCTTGTTATTTAAATGACTTTTCTTGTTGATTGAACATAAGCTATTGCTTCATTCATAATTTCTGCTCGTGACCTACTCTTGTTATCTTGCATCCACTCATCAATTTCAGATTTGAGGAACATGATACGTTTCCCCTTCTTATGGAATGGTATTTGTTTATTGCTTGTCCAACAATAGATTGTGTGTTCAACTGGATGGGTAGGGAGATACTCACTCAATTCGGAAACACTAAGCCATTCCAATCCCTTATCGGGCTGAATTTGAGTCATTAGTGTGGAAAACTTTTCTTCTAAAATTTCCAGCTTGTTTATTACTAATGACAATGCTGATGGCAAGTCATTAAAACTCAATATTTGCTTTTCCATATCAATATATGTGTGGCAAGTTGGTTAGGCTTGCCGTTACCTTGTTATTAATATCCTTTCTTCGTCTGCCTTGTATTGGCGACAAAAGACTTGTTGCTGCCTGTGAGACTGATAGAGCCGCAATTAACAAACTCTCCGTCGGAATATACCCTGTACTTCTGTCCGCTTACCTCATGCTTCTGTTTGATGCGCTCTCGCATCCACTTCTTGGCTGCGGTCAATGAGCAAAAGGTCTCGCTCTCCTTTGTAGTCTCGTCATATACGATGCACTGGGTCATACATGCTCCTCCTTCATCCATGCACCTATACTCGACGTGACATAGTCCAACTGACCGCCAAATATGTCGCTTGGCTCTATGTCGTATTGTCCATCCCTCACTTCCTTGTCCTCTCCGAGAAGCGACAAGTTGCCGTCAGCATCCAAACGAGCTGCATCTATGACGATGTCACGAGGCTCGTCAAAGAGATAACCTGCCACGATGGGCTGCTCTCCCTCGAAATGCACCTCAAAGCCTCCGTCCACTTCCGTGCCGTACTTGCGAAGAGCCGCTTTTAGTTCGTCCTGCTCCCGGTGCTTCAATGCCTGGAGTTGTCCGTGGATAGTGAGGTCTTGCAGTTCTGCCTCTCGTTGGGTGTGGGTTGCCTCGCCGGTCTTGCGGTCGATGTCATACTTGTGGTAAACCACTGGGATATGGTCTGCCGATGTGACAAGCCATGTGATGTTGTTCACTGAGAAGCCCTGTCTGGTGAGGAACTCCTCGATGTCAGAGCCGATAAGATGGTCGGCTACGTCAAGATACTCGATGCGTGCGTCAGCATCATGCAGGATGATAATCTTCATTGCCTTTCAAATTTTAGTGATACAATCATTTTGTTGTCGCCCATGTCGCTGGACTTGTTTCTCTTCCCTCCTTTCGAGGCCTTTCAGCCTGTGGAGGGATATTTTCTGCTTCCACAAGCCGCAAAAAAGACATAAAGACAAATTATGTGTGAAGAATACTCTTTTCCGAGGAAAAGGAAGATTGTTCACAGTCACAAGACCTCAAGCAGAATTTGACGATTGTCTCAGAGGCGGCTAACTTTGCAGGAAATATGCCAACCACTGCGCTGATTGGAAGAAGATCTTTGATGCTATTTGTAAGAGTGGCAACATTATCTAATATAATGAGGTGAGAAGAAAGAGTTAAACAGGAACAGGGTGGGCAGTGAAGCGTTTGCAGGTCTGCTGTACCGACATAAAGCGAGTGTGTTGGCTGACCGGGATGCAAGTCATCAAAGCTTCAGCCTTGATAGCTTGTAGCACGGACAGACAATTCTCTCGCGTCGGTACTTCGGCATACTGTCAGCTTTGGCTAATAGCAACGTGTTGCCATCAGCCAAGGGTGTCTGTATGACGACAGACCATGTAACGCTTCGCAAAGGTGTGGGGCAAAGCAGTATAATTTAGAAGTAGATAGTAACGTATATCAGGTAAGAAGAGACAGTTGCATAACGGACAAATCGGGCACTCTTGTCAGCATGACAAATGTGCCTTGTCCTTGCCGCAGGACACTGAGGCATATTGGACGTAGCAGACCTGTCTGCCACATTCAATATGCCTGAGTGGACAAGAACTGCCTCTTGTATAGCAGAAGAGAAATTGTAAAACAGTTGATTAGTGGTAAAAGTGGTATGGGTGGGCAGAATGGCATTACACGGTCATTGCCGAAGCCCGAAATGGGACAGCCAGACAGCAATAAAGGCAGTTATCAGAAGTGGCAGTTTCTGATAGAGCCATTGTAGGCTGCCTGTCACATGGGCATTCGTGCGGTGTCCGTACAGTAATGCCGTTCTGAAGGTGTGGGGCGAAGCGGTACAACGCATATGGACGGACACACCGATTATAGCTGAAGATATTTTGCAGTCAAAGAGAAGAAGAACAGTAAAGCAGGCGTGGGTGGGTAGTGAAGCTGTCGCAAGATTGACGGTCTGAACATCAAGGCGAGTGGATAGCCAGTAAAGGTCACAATTATCAGAAGCCTCGGCTTCGGCATCTTGTGGCATAGATGGCAGTCCTCTCGCGTTCAGACCTTGGCATATTGTCTTTCTTGGCTAATAGCGACTTTGTTGCCATCAGCCAGGAATGTCTGTATGCCAACCATCTTGGTGACGCTTCGCAAATGGAGAGGGACGAAGTGGTTATAACAAAGGAAGACGGCATCGCGATATAGCAATAACAGAACACGGTTGTTATCTGAGAAGAGAAAAACGATAACAGCCAGAATGATGTCCCTGAGCAAAACAAAAGCGACCCGAAGGTCGCCTTGTTATGGAGAGGAAAGGCTATTTCTTGCCTTTCTTGGTTGCTGGCTTGGCCGGCTCTTCCGCAGGAGTCTCCTCCTTGTCGGGACACTCGTAGAACTTGGTTGCAACCATGATGATTCTGGAGTGCTTCACGCCATCCTTGTCTGTCCATTCCTCTGGCTTGAAGAAACCCTCGACGGTGAGCAACGTGCCTTTTGTGAGCTTGTCGAATGATTCGGTGTGCTCGTTCTTGCGCCATGCTTCCATATTCATGAAAGCCGATACGCGGTTGGTTTCCTCGCCGTTCTTCTCCTGACGGCCTACTGCCAATGAGAAGCGTGCTACGCTGGCGTTTGCGAACTGACGGATTTCTGCATCCTTACCTACGAAACCTGAAACTGTGAAGTTGTTCTCGATCTTTTTCATTTTGAATTGAATTTAAAAGTGAAACTTAATTTTTACATGCATTCAAAAGCAGGGATGTGGCACCATGTGGGAAGCACCATGAAAATCGTTCGCAATACTCTTTTTCTTGTTGGCGATGAACGACAGAGAGGAAGAAAAAGGAAGATTACGCACTATTTTATTGGTCACAGCGATAGCGGCCACACAAGAAGGAGGAAGTCCTTCGCAGCATCACGCTACCTTTGCATGGTAAAAATAAGTGGCTTTCAAATAACTCAATTCAGAAAAAGACGGGGCCAAACAATGGAACAAAGGTTGTAAGCAAGGAGGCAATCCGTATGCAACTGACAGAGGCACTGCTATGGCGGTATGCTTGGAGAAACGAAGCGGGAAATCCGACCTTACAGCTGTATCAGCAGAAGATGGAGGAGCATGAACAATGATGCACAATGAACGACAAGCCACAAAGGTGCAGCTTACCAACAGAGGCATCAAGCCAAAGGAGGATAGACATCAGAGGATTGGCGATAACACTCTCATCATGCCAAAGCAAGTTCTGTGTCCGACAAGGAAGAGTCGCAAAAGACAGACGAGTAAAACCAAAAGGCGAAATAACCATTCCTATAACAAGGTGACGGGTCGCTTAAATGGCGAAGGGACTCTGGCGACGTGTCGCTATACAGGTGTCGAAGCATCGCTTCTATAACAGGACTGGAGCAAGTGAGCAAACCGCACAACTTGCTCCCAAGATATTTCAGTTACAACAGCCATAACCTCATTGGAGGATTGTCCTAAAAGAGTTTTTGCAGTCAAAGGAAGAAAGAGTCTGCAAACCACATAGCCAACAGACCCTCTCCTGATTATTCACAGATGACAACATCATCCTTGTACTCCGTCACCTCTTTGCCGTTGATGAGCTGAACAATGACCTCACAACCCAAGTCCTCGACAATCGTTCCCTCTGTCTGACCTCTTCGGGGATAAAGCAAGGTGCAGAAACACCCTACAACGCCGTCCAACTGCTCCATGTCTATCGTTGCCATATCCGTTCCTCCTTGTTAGCCGAATGTGATTGGATTGATGCAGAAATTCGTGTCCTCTGCCTCATACTCGTATTCATTGATGAAGTCAATCATCTTCTGTTCGCTTCTTCCGTCCTGTGAGACACCAGTCTTCTCACACCACAACTTGATAGCATCACCAAAGGTGGAGTAAGCACCCTCACAATCCTCAAAGAGTTCTCCGTATGCAGTGACGTAGCACTCTTCGGGGAAGAAGTCGTTCTCATCGTGCGTATAGAAGATGTCGCAACCTGGCTCAACCTCTAGCCAACTGATTGAAAGTTCATCGCCAAGTGCCTTGTTCACCTCCTCAAAGAACAAGTCGCAGGAAGACCAAGCACTTTCGGTGTCAAAGGACAAGAGGGCATAATCGTCTTCCACGTTCTCCTCATACTCTGCCCAATAGATGTGTCCTCTCACCGAGATGCCTTTCTTCTCGTAGTCAATGCCATAGTGTTCTGCCAAGAGATACAGATACACATTATTACTGTTCACCTCCAACTCTTGGAGTGTGTTCCAAAGGTCTGCCACGGCTTTGCGTGAGCCTGTCACCTTGTACTGAGTGTCGCAAATGTTAGCCATAAGATAAAATTTTTATTTTCTTCCCTTATGTAGAACCAACTACCATCGGGATTGATTAAAGAATTATGTTGCCCCAAAAGGTGTTATGGCTCATCAATGCAAGGTTTTGCCGTCAAATACTACCTCTGCCACAATCAGAGCGTGGAGATTTCACGGACAAACCACAGGCACCGACCTTGCAGGATGAACGCCATGACAGGTACCTTTGCAACACAATTCTTATCAAAGCCCGATGGGGTGGTACATGGCAGACTGCATGGTACAGCAGTGTGAAGTGACGTTATAGGTGGAGATAAGGCTATAAGAGGTTTTTGCAGTCAAAGGAGAAAAGAGTCCACAAAGTGCAGTATCTACAGGACAAAAACACTTTAGTTTACCTTGTTAGCTCTTATATATATGCTAACCTAAAGTAAACTGTATATATGTCCGTCTAAAACCCGAAAACCGTACGGGTCAGCTTACGTCAGAAACAGAAGTATAGAACCATAGAAGTGGTTCAAGAAGTCTTTCTTCCTTTGACTGCAAAATATTATCTTTGCACGAATCATAATTGCCCTGTAGGATTTAATATAATTTAACACTCTTTGTTGAATGCAAGGAAGAACAGCTTCAATATGCTGAATATCAGTAGTATAACATTGTGTTAACCCTTAATCTGTAGAAAAGGATGTTATCATACAAAGTAATGTCCATTTGTACTTTTTCTATATGGTTTTATACTTACATTTGCATATCATTTGTATCTTGATAACAGTAACTAACTGATTATCAATATACTTTATATTTGAGGAAGTGAAGTAAGTCCGGTTATCAATAGGTCTACATACAAAAGGCCGTTACAAGACAAGTGCTTGTGACGGCCTTTTTTCGTTTGAACCAATTTTAACTCTTCGTTTGAAACCAAGCTATCTCTTAGTTGTTGTACACTGCAACGGTATAACGGACAGAGATATGTTTGGGAAATCAGATGATTTAAAGGATATGAGGAAATGGCGGGTATGGAAGCTGAAGCTGATAGATGCTCGTCTTTATTTTGTCAGTATATTCGTAGGACTGTTGACAGGACTGGTTGCTGTTCCTTATCATTATCTGCTACAATTGTTTTTCAATACCCGTAGAGATTTTTTTGATTCACATCCACATTGGTATTGGCATATTCCTATTTTCTTGTCCTTATGGGGAATACTTTTGTTTGTTATGTGGCTGGTGAAAAAAATGCCTTTAATCACCGGTGGGGGCATCCCTCAAACCCGTGGGGTTATTAATGGACGTATCTCTTACAAACATCCTTTTATTGAATTGGTGTCTAAATTTGTGGGAGGAGTGCTGGCTTTGAGTGCGGGATTGTCTTTAGGGCGTGAAGGACCTTCCGTCCAGATAGGTTCTTATGTGGGGTGCCTTGTATCGAAGTGGGGAAGAGTATTGGCCGGTGAACGAAAACAACTGCTGGCAGCCGGTGCCGGTGCCGGATTGGCTGCTGCTTTTGCCGCTCCTTTGGCTTCATCTTTACTGGTTATTGAGTCTATCGAACGTTTTGATGCCCCCAAGACTGCTATAACTACTTTGCTTGCGGGAGTGGTGGCCGGCGGTGTGGCAAGTATGATTTTTCCTATCAATCCTTATTTTCAGATTGATGCCATTTCTCCCGGACTGACTTTCTTTTCACAAGTTAAACTGTTCTTATTATTGGCTGCAGTGATTTCCGTATCCGGTAAGATTTATTCGGTTATTACTGTTTGGTTTAAGCGACTTTATCCCGCAATCAAGCATCCGGCCTATGTTAAGATGCTCTATCTCTTGTTTATAGCTTACTTAATATCGCTTACTGAGGTGAATTTAACCGGTGGAGGTGAGCAATTCTTGTTGGGACAGGCGATGCATGCCGATACTCATATTATGTGGATTGTGGGGATGATGATTCTGCACTTTGTTTTTAGCGTACTTTCATTTTCATCCGGATTGCCGGGAGGAAGTTTCATTCCCACTTTGGTTACCGGAGGGTTGATCGGGCAGATAGTTGCTTTGATTCTGGTACGTCAGGGGATCATCGGATACGAAAATATCAGTTATGTTATGTTGATATGTATGTCTGCCTTTCTAGTTGCTGTGATCAGGACTCCTCTGACAGCCATTGTCTTGATTACGGAAATCACCGGACATTTGGAAGTTTTCTATCCTTCTATCGTCGTGGGTGGACTGACCTATTACTTTACGGAAATGTTGCAGATACAACCGTTTAATGTGACACTTTATGATGATATGATTAATTCTCCTGAATTTCAGGAAGAGAAACGTTATACACTCTCTGTGGAAGTGATGAGTGGTTCGTATTTTGATGGGAAAACAGTCAATGAAATACAGTTGCCGGAACGTTGTGAAATTATCAATATACACCGGGACAGGAAAGATATCCCCCCGGCAAAGCAGAAACTTGTTCCGGGGGATCAGGTGCAGATCGAGATGGATGCACAAGATATTGAAAAATTATACGAGCCTTTGGTAAGTATGGCCAATATTTATTGAGTTTGTTCTCTCAGCCAGGCTATTTCTTCGGGCCACAGTGTTTCGTCGATAGTCTCCAGAATCAACGGCATGTTGTCGAAACGGGGATCTTTCATTAGCTTCTCAAAGAAAGCGAAACCGATTAATCCCTTACCGATGCTGTCGTGACGGTCTACACGACTTCCCAATTCTTTTTTTGAATCGTTGAGATGCATTCCCCGCAGATATTCAAATCCGACCACTTCACCGAATTCTCCGAATACGTCATCATAATCATTCAGAAAGTCATAACCGGCTGTAAAGGTGTGGCAGGTGTCCAGGCACACTCCTACACGGCTTTTATCTTCCACGCGGTCGATGATGTATTTCAACTGCCAGAATTCATTTCCCAGGTTACTTCCCTGTCCTGCCGTGTTTTCAATAACAGCGGTTACTCCTTTGGTCTTTTCCAAAGCCAGATTGATACTTTCTGCAATTCGGTCCAGACATTCCTCTACCGATATCTTGTTGAGATGGCTTCCCGGATGGAAGTTCAGTAATTTTAATCCCAGTTGTTCGCAGCGTTGCATTTCGTCAAGGAAAGCAGCCCTACTTTTAGTTAATCCTTCTTCCTCAGGATGTCCCAGATTGATCAGATAACTGTCATGTGGGAGAATGTATTCGGGGGCAAAACCGAACTTCTCACAATTTTCTTTGAATAGACGAATACTATCTTCAGTTAGAGGCTTACTGACCCACTGGCGTTGATTTTTTGTGAAGAGGGCGAACGCATTGGCCCCGATCTCATGTGCATTAACAGGAGCAAACTCTACTCCTCCCGATGCACTGACATGTGCTCCGATATATTTCATAATTCTTTTCTTTGATTTGTCTGCAAAGATAACATTTCCATAACAATATATGTTTTGCCCCATAACAATATATGTAATGAGTGATTACATATATGTTATGGGCAAAAGCTCAGATGGTCTTAATGATTAAGCTAAGTTTCCTATTTCGTCCAGATTCTTTTGGATATCATCGTCTGTAAGCGAATAGTTTACCAAGTCGCCGGACAGATATTTGTCATATGAAGCCATATCGATCAGTCCGTGGCCGGACAGATTGAACAGTATTACTTTCTCTTCTCCGCTTTCTTTGCACTTATTGGCTTCACGGATGGTGGCTGCAATGGCGTGACATGATTCCGGAGCAGGGATGATTCCCTCAACTTGTGCGAACAGGCATCCTGCTTCGAATGATTCCAACTGACTGATATCTACTGCTTCCATCAGTTTGTCTTTCAGGAGTTGCGAAACGATTACTCCGGCACCGTGATAACGAAGTCCGCCTGCATGGATATTGGCCGGGGCAAAGTTATGTCCTAATGTGAACATAGGCAACAGTGGAGTATATCCGGCTTCATCACCGAAGTCGTACTGGAACTTGCCTCGGGTAAGTTTCGGGCAAGATGCCGGTTCGGCAGCGATGAAACGTGTCTTTTTACCTTCAAGTATGTTGTGACGCATGAAAGGGAATGCGATACCACCGAAGTTGGAGCCGCCACCAAAGCAGGCAATCACCATATCAGGATATTCGCCAGCCATTGCCATCTGCTTTTCGGCTTCCAGACCGATCACTGTCTGGTGAAGGGTGACATGGCTCAAAACGGAACCTAATGTATATTTGCAGTTAGGAGTGGTTTGTGCCAGTTCGATTGCCTCGGAGATGGCGGTCCCTAATGATCCCTGATGATTGGGGTGTGCAGTCAGGATATCTTTTCCTGCACGGGTTGACATTGAAGGGGATGGGGTCACTTGGGCACCATAAGTCTGCATGATACTGCGGCGGTAAGGTTTCTGTTCATAGCTGATCTTTACCTGATAGACGGCTGCTTCCAGACCGAAGAGTTTAGCGGCATAGGCCAAAGAGGCTCCCCATTGTCCTGCTCCGGTTTCAGTTGTTACGTTTTGTACGCCTTCTTTTTTGCAATAATAAGCTTGAGGGATGGCGGAATTTAATTTGTGTGAACCCATCGGGCTGACACTTTCATTCTTGAAATAGATATGTGCCGGCGTACCCAATGCTTTTTCCAAACCATAGGCACGAACCAATGGAGTACTACGGTAATATTTATACATTTCACGAACTTCTTCCGGTATTTCGATCCATTGGTCAGTCTGGTTCAGCTCCTGACGGCAAAGTTCTTCTGCGAAGATCGGATACAGGTCTTCTGCCTTTAATGGCTGTTTGGTTCCCGGATGCAACGGAGGCATCGGTTTGTTCACCATGTCGGCTTGTATGTTGTACCAATAGTGTGGAATTTCTTCTTCAGGCAGCATGTACCTTTTTTCTTGTCGCTCATAATATTGTAGTTATTTGATTATTCTGATGCCAAAAGTAAGTATAATTTTTAAGAATTATATGATTTCAGCAACAAAGAATCGGATATGTTTGTTATTTTAGTTAAGTTTGTGCGACTCAATTAATATGCAATCCGATGAAGATTTATCATAAATTCTTTTTATATCAGAATAAATTATTGCAGCCTTACGTACGACTTTTGTTACGATTAATGGCAATCATCACCTATCTGGCCTCCATTATGCTGATAGTGGGAGTGATCTATGAACATGGCTTTACGCTCTCTGCACATGAAGTTACGAAAATACATCTTCTCTATAAGACGGTCTGGATTATATTCTTGATTGACGTCACCCTGCATATATTACTTGAATACAGGGATACGAAAAAGAATTTCCGGAAACTTGCCTGGATACTGAGTTGGTTGTTATATCTGACTCTGATACCGGTCATTTTTCATCGTCCCGAAGAAGGAGGGGCTATCTTGCATTTGTGGGAGTTCCTACACGGCTACTTTTATCACATTGTCCTGCTGTTACTTTTTTCTCTTTTGAATTTATCGAACGGATTGGTACGCCTTTTAGGAAGGCGGACGAATCCTTCTCTGATTTTGGCTGCCAGCTTTCTGGTGATTATTTTAATCGGAGCGGGATTGTTGATGTTGCCTCGTTGTACAGTAGACGGTGTTACATTATCGTGGGTCGATGCACTGTTTACTTCTACCAGTGCCGTATGTGTAACAGGCTGGTGCCTGTTGATGTGTCTGCCACCTTTACTCCGGCGGGACTGACAGTGATCATATTGCTGATTCAGATCGGCGGTTTGGGAGTCATGACTCTGACCAGTTTCTTTGCTATGTTCTTCATGGGAAATACTTCTCTGTACAATCAGTTAGTGGTACGTGATATGGTAAGTTCCAATTCGTTGGGGTCATTACTTTCTACCTTATTATATATTTTAGGTTTCACTCTGGTGATTGAGGGAGTCGGTATGCTTTCTATCTGGTTCAGTATTCATGGTACACTGGGGATGGATGTACAGGATGAACTGGCTTTTTCTGCCTTCCACTCTATTTCTGCTTTCTGTAATGCCGGATTTTCTACATTGCCGGGTAATTTGGGTAATCCGATGGTAATGACTAATCATAATTGGCTTTATATAACCGTGTCGCTCCTGATCATTTTGGGGGAATCGGTTTCCCGATTCTTGTTAATTTCAAAGATATTATTGTTTACCATGCCCGTCGCTTCTGGCGTTTGATTCGTACCCGTCAATGGGACAATCACCGGGTGCACCATTTATTTAACCTGAATACCAAGATTGTTCTGATAATGACTGTCTTATTGCTTGTTTTCGGCACGGTGGCCATTGCAATTTTTGAGTGGAATCATTCGTTTGCCGGTATGTCGATTGCTGATAAGTGGACACAGGCTTTCTTTAATGCCACTTGTCCCCGAACGGCCGGATTCAGCAGTGTCGATTTGACTTCACTCAGTATACAGACCATTATGCTTTATATTGTTCTGATGTGGATTGGTGGTGCGGCACAGTCTACGGCCGGTGGTGTGAAAGTAAATGCGTTTGCCGTGGCCTCACTCAACTTGATTGCGGTTTTGAGAGGAACAGAGAGAGTAGAGGTTTTCGGTCGTGAATTGTCGCACGATTCTATTCGTCGCTCCAATGCGGCTGTGGTTGTTTCATTAGGAATCTTGTTTGTATTTATATTTATTTTAAGTATACTGGAGCCTAAGATGTCTATCATGACTCTGACCTTTGAATGTGTGTCGGCTCTCAGTACGGTTGGTTCCAGTCTGAATGCGACTCCTTTGCTGTGTGATGAAAGTAAATTGCTGGTATCATTGCTTATGTTTATCGGCCGTGTGGGATTTATTACACTGGTACTGGGCATTGTGAAACAGAAAAAGAATACGAAATACCGTTATCCGAGCGATAACATTATCATAAACTAATCAGTTGAATTCATTATGAAATACATTATTATTGGTCTTGGAAATTACGGTCATGTGTTGGCCGAAGAACTTTCTACCTTAGGGCACGAGGTGATAGGGGCTGATTTGGATGAAGGGCGGGTAGATAGCATAAAAGATAAGATTGCCACCGCCTTTGTGATCGATGCGACGGACGAGCAGTCTCTTTCCGTCCTGCCTCTCAACAGTGTTGATATGGTGATTGTCGCTATCGGTGAAAATTTCGGAGCTTCAATTCGTGTGGTGGCTATGTTGAAGCAAAAGCAGGTAAAGCATATTTATGCACGTGCCATTGACGGGGTTCACAAAGCGGTACTTGAGGCTTTTGGGTTGGAGAAGATTTTGACTCCGGAGGAAGACGCGGCTCGAAGTTTGGTGCAGCTATTGGATTTTGGTACAAAGATGGAACCTTTCGGGTAGACTCGGAATATTATGTGGTTAAGTTCAATGTTCCCGAGAAGTTTGTCGGCTATTTTGTTAACGAGCTGAATTTAGATGAAGAATTCAATTTGAAGTTGATCGGATTGAAGCGTTCCAATACGATCAAGAATTGCCTGGGCATTTCTTTGGTGGAGCACAAGGTTGTAAACGAATTGCCGGAGGATGCCAAGATACGTCCGGATGACGTATTGGTGTGCTATGGTAAATATAGTGATTTTCAGAAATTGTGGAAGGCGTTGTGATAAGGATAAATTATAGTGAGATTGTGTTCTTTCTTTATATAAATGCGCTCAAATGTAACAGAATCACATTTGAGGCGCATATCGAAGAAGTTAGATTATTCTTTCAAGGCTTCTTCCAGATCAATACCTAATGCTTGAGCTACTCCTGTGCCATAAGCCGGATCAGCTTTGTAGCAGTTGCGTACATGCCGTTGTTTGATGAACAATTCTGCGTCACCCATGGCGCGTGCGGTATTTTCAAACAATAATTGTTGTTCATCCGCAGGCATCAGTCGGAACAAATCACCCGGCTGACTGTAGTAATCGTCATCATATTCACGTTCGTTATAGTTGAATACATCTCCGTGAACTTTTAAAGGCGGTTCTTTTTTCTCAGGCGAGTCTTGCCATTCGCCATAACTATTCGGTTCATAACCTTTGGCTGAACCATAGTTTCCGTCCACTCGCATTGCTCCGTCACGATGGAAGGCGTGGAACGGACAACGTGGCTTGTTTACCGGTATCTGCTCTGAGTTTACACCCAATCGGTAGCGTTGTGCATCACCATAAGAAAATAATCGTCCTTGCAACATCTTGTCGGGAGAGAAGCCGATACCTTCAACAATATTCATCGGATTGAAAGCCGATTGTTCTACTTCTGCAAAATAGTTTTCCGGATTACGGTTCAATTCAAGAATACCTACATCTTGCAATGGGAAATCTTTGTGTGGCCAAACCTTGGTAAGGTCGAACGGATTGATACGATAGTTATCTGCTTCTTCTTCAGTCATCAACTGAATCTGGAACTTCCATTTTGGGAAATCACCCCGTTCGATACTTTCGTATAGGTCACGTTGATGCGATTCACGATCTTTGGCGATGATTGCTTCAGCTTCCTGATCAGTCAGGTTTTTAATGCCCTGCATAGTCTTTAGATGAAACTTAACCCAAATTCGTTTGTTTTCTGCGTTTAAGAAACTGTAAGTATGGCTGCCGAATCCGTGCATGTGGCGATAGGAAGCCGGAATGCCACGCGGACTCATAGTGATAGTTACCTGATGAAGAGCCTCGGGTAACAGGGTCCAGAAATCCCAATTATTGTTAGCGCTACGCATGTTGTTGCGTGGATCGCGTTTTACAGCATGATTTAAATCAGGAAATTTTAGCGGGTCGCGTAAGAAGAAGACGGGAGTATTGTTACCTACCAAATCCCAGTTTCCTTCTTCTGTATAAAACTTCATGGCAAATCCCCGGATATCGCGTTCTGCATCAGCAGCTCCGCGTTCTCCTGCTACAGTGGAGAAACGTACAAAACATTCTGTTTGCTTGCCTACTTGACTGAAAATAGCTGCTCGTGTGTACTTGGTGATATCATGTGTGACGGTAAATGTACCGTAAGCTCCGGAGCCTTTGGCATGCATACGGCGTTCAGGGATAACTTCACGGTCGAAATGAGCAAGTTTTTCAATCAACCATGGGTCTTGTAACATAATAGGCCCGCGAGGTCCTGCTGTCTGGCTGTTTTGGTTGTCGGCGATAGGACGACCATTAGCTGCTGTGAGTTTTTTATTTTCCATATAATTTTGATTTTATCGGAAACAAAGCTTTCAATGATGTGGAGTCTTTTACAGCCCTTCTTCCGTGTTATTACCCGACAAATGTAGAGCTAAATCATTTACCTGTCAAATAGATAATTTCAATCCATAAATAGGTAATATCTATTTCTATCAAAGATATTGATATTACTTGAATATAATAGGTTCTATAAATGTTTTTTTGAAAAGAATTTGATCTTTTATCCGAATTCATCCGGTAAATTAGCCGTTTGGGAAAGAAATAGCCCCAATGTGATTTACCACAAGGGGGATGGAGAGTGGAAATAATAGGTAAACTTACCGGAAATTTTGTGTTTCTCTGTGATGAATTGGTTTTAAGGTATACATTATGATGTGAATTATAGGCAGTGCGTAAAGTGCAGTCTGGTGAAACATGTAATTTGTATATATCGTCGACAGAAATACATCCTGCCGACGATATTGGTGATATTATTATTTCTTCCAGCCGATTGCTTCATAAACCATTGGCTATTGGCTTCGTTCAGTTTCTGTTCTTTGAGCATCTCCGGCATTTGACTGTAGTTTCTTTTAAACGTTTCTATCAGTTCGTTAAAACGTTCCGGCGAGTAGGTTAATGCAATGCTGGTAGCTTCGGTTGCTCCCATAGCAGGCGTCAATACAATTCCGGCGTCCCGGTTTTTTAAAGCAGTGATTGCTTTGCTGAATCGTTTGAACTGTGAAACGATACCGTCGTTTAATTCCGGAATGGAGGTCGGGTATTGGATTTCTATTGTTTTTTCCTGATCACATGCTGTTTGAAGGATGGTGATCAATAAGGCTAATTCATCGCCGATGTACTCATATTCAGCTCTATTACCATTAATAGTGATTGTCTCCGGAATGGCAGAACCCAAAACCTTGATTTTAAATTGGCGGTCGGTTGGCATATTGCGATACTTACCTTGACGAGGACCTACCGTTACAGTTAAGTGGTTCTCTTTCCGTTCAGTGTACATCCGGGTACGAGCATATTCATTGGCATAATATTTATCATTACCATTATCTTCATAAAAGGTAAATGAACCATTTTCTCCAGGGAATATGTTTACGATAATCTCTTCGCTATTACTATTAAGATTCTTCACACGGTTGTAAAGTGGCAGTACGGAACCGGCTTTTACGTAAACCGGATATTCGGTTAGGGTAAACGAACGTTCTATTATCTGTCCGCCTTTCAATAGGGTTCCGGTGGTCCATTCAAACCAGTCGTTTCCTTCGGGTAACCATACCTTTACAGTAGAAAGTCCGTTCTGCATGGGGGTGGTGATAGGTGCTACCAGAATTTGATCGCCAAACATGTATTCACTCTTGAAATCGTATGCCTCTTTGGCTTCCGGATAATCATAGTACATTGGACGACAGATAGAAATACCGTTGTCATAAGTTTCACGCGCCATTGTATAGATATAAGGAGCCAGTTGATAACGGAATAGAATGGAGTTGCGTAATGCTTCGAAATAATCTCCCTTGAAATTCCATAATTCTTTATTTAGAACAGAATTCTTTGTAGAGTGTGTGCGCATTACAGGTGTTAAGGCACCATATTGCATCCAACGGGTAAAGAGTTCCGGGTCGAGTATTTCTTTGTCTCCTCCCTTGAACATGTGGCCTCCGATGTCATGACTCCAGTAGCCGTATAGCACATTGGAAGCGCAGTTGGTAAAGTAAGGTTGGAATTCGAGTGATTTCCAAGAGATGACGCATCTCCCGAGAAGCCAATCTGATAGCGGTGATTGCCCAGTCCTCCCCAGCGGTGGTAGAGCATCGGGCGAGTGTCACGGTTGCGTTCCATGTCTGAGAAGAAAACATAATTGATCCACCAGGTATTGCTGAGGCTGTCTACTTTTTATCATACATCCATTGTTGCCAATCGAGCCACCAGAAGTCCACTCCCTGTTTTTCCATTGGGCGGAGTACCTTGTTGAACATACCGTTTATAAAGCGTTTGTCCGAAACCACCCAGGGAATACGTTCCTGTTTAGCTGTATCTACTCCCATCCATTGTGCCATTTCCGGATATTTTTCTTCATATGGAGCTACACCATCGGCAGGATGCAGGTTTAGTGTGATTTTCAGGTCATTGCTTTTCAGATAACCCAGAAATTTGGCGGGATCGGGAAATAGCCTGCGGTTCCAAGTCCAGCCTGTCCATCCGCCGAAGCCCGGATCGGTATAATGCCAGTCCATGTCTACTACCAATACATCCAAGGGGATATTATAAGTGTGGAAATTATCTACTAATTGGCGCATTTCTTTGTCTGAGTAGCTCCAATATCTTGACCACCAATAACCGAATGCATAACGGGGTGGAAGAGGTACTTTACCGGCAAATACAGTAAAATCTTTTAAGGCAGCTTTGTAATCATGCCCGTAAGCCATAAAATACCAGTCTTGTCCGTCTTTGTGTTCACGTTCTTTTACCCAGGCCCATTCCGAATTGTCAAATAAGAAATTCTTTGAATCATCAATCAAGGTCCATCCGTCTGTCGATAGAAGACCGTCTTCCAGCTTCATATCTTGGTGGCTGTATATATTGTGGTCTCCTTCAAAACCATCCAATGTACGGTCTGTCCCTTTCAAATTTCCTTTTTGTATTGTTCCGGGTGTCCATTGAAAGGGGAACATCCCTTTAGCTGATGTGATCGTTAAATTATCTTTCGTAAAGGGGCCTTGACCTTTCTTATATTTTAGTTTCATTCGGGCGTACTGATCACTACCGTAGCATTTTTATTTTGTACTGTGTACTTGGGAACAGGTAGATTGCGGTGGATTGCTACAAAAGAGGGATCGTCGGTAAACGAACCCGAAGGACTCCACTCCATACGGATTACCCCATCTGTAAGGACGCTAAAACGCACGTTACCATCATGATAGGCTATTGCATTTTGGGGAGTTGCGGCCGAAAGCGAAAAACTGAACAGAACTCCTTGCAATGCCAATAAAAAATAGACTGTTAAATGTTTCATGTTGTATTTATGTTAGTTTTTCACAAAGATAAGAGTAATATTCATAAATTAGTAATAATGAATTTTAAATCTTTTTATATCTTTGCAACCTGTGTAATAAATATCGCTTCTTTAGCTTACAACAGGATAATAGTATGAAAAAAGACGGTTTCTCTGAAATTTATGATATTTATTTTCCGAAGTTGCTGCGTTTTACTAGGACGTATCTGATTTCGGAAGATGAATCGGAGAATATTGTCCAAGAAATCTTTATTTATTTGTGGGAACACAGAGATATCATTGAGACTCTTCAGAATCTGAATGCCTATCTGTTTACGTTAGCAAAAAATCGTTGTATAGACTATTTTCGTAAGGAGATGGTCCGTGAAGTTCGTAAAGGTTCGCTTTCGGAAATAGAGAACAGAGAACTTCAATTGAAACTGTATTCATTGGAAGCATTTGATAATGATCGTCTTTCGGATGCCGATATTGAAGAAATACTGAATAATGCCATCAATCGTTTACCGGAGAGGTGCCGTGAAATATTTATTATGAGCCGTTTGCAAAATCTCCGTTATAAAGAGATAGCTGAAAAGTTGAATGTTTCTCCAAATACGGTTGAAAATCAGATTGTCATAGCGTTGCGTAAATTAAAAGAAGACTTGAAAGACTACTTTCCCCTCTTTGTTTTCATTATCTGAGAAATATTCCCTATTTTTGTCAAATCATTATTTATTTTTATATTCAAAACACAACAATGAAACACTTAGTTATTTGCATCGCTCTGTTGACAGTCGGTGCTTGCTGCTTTGCTCAGCAAAAGAAAGTGGCTTCTCATAGAGCCACAAGTGGGAACCCTGTATTTCAAGGATGGTATGCTGATCCGGAAGGTATCATTTATGATGATACTTATTGGATTTTTCCAACTTGGAGTGATCTTTACGAAAATCAGACTTTTTTCGATTGTTTCTCTTCCAAAGATCTTGTGAATTGGACGAAACATGCTTCAGTTTTGGACACTACTGCCGTAAAATGGGCTAAGAAAGCGATGTGGGCTCCTTCGGTAATCAGAAAGAATGGGAAATATTATATCTTCTTTGGAGCGAATGACGTTCATGAAGGAGAGATTGGCGGTATTGGCGTAGCGGTTAGCGATCGTCCTGAAGGACCTTATAAAGATTTATTGGGTAAGCCGTTGATTAATGAAATAGTGAATGGAGCGCAACCGATCGATCAGTTTGTATACAATGATAATGGACATTATTATATGTATTATGGTGGTTGGGGGCATTGCAATGTTGTACAGTTGAACGATGATTTTACAGGGCTCGTTCCTTTTGAAGATGGCACTGTCTATAAAGAAGTGACTCCGGAGAACTATGTTGAAGGTCCGTTTATGTTCAAGAAAGACGGTAAATATTATTTTATGTGGAGTGAAGGTGGTTGGGGAGGTCCCGATTACTCTGTAGCTTATGCTATTTCCGATTCTCCGTTCGGACCTTTTAAACGGGTAGCTAAGATTCTGCAACAAGATCCTTCGGTAGCTACCAGTGCCGGTCATCATTCATTACTGCATGTTCCCGGAACAGATGATTATTATATAGTCTATCATCGTCGTCCACTGAATGATAATGCACGCGATCATCGTGTGACATGCATTGATAAAATGACGTTTGATAAGGATGGATTTATTAATCCTGTAAAGATGACTTTCGAAGGAGTGCCTGCACAAAAGATTAAGAAGTCTAAAAAGAAATAGGACCAATGCTTTGAGGATGTGTAGAAACAAAAGGTTGCACAAACAAAGCTGATTTTACAAACTGGCTACAGATACTGGATTTTTCAAGTCACCGATAGTGATAGTGAACGGTTGTATCTGTAGCGGTTTTGTTATCGGGCATCGATATTGTAAACGGAGGTGTATTCTTTGATATCTTTGCGTTAATCTATCTGTTGCGTTACGTATTCGTAAACGATGCGCGAAATTTCTGCGATAATCTCACTGTTTTCTCTGTTATCTGCTTCGGAATCTTTCACGAAGACGGCTATACTATAGGCATGTCCGTCGGGAAGAAGAATAAACCCGATGTCATTGCAACCGATCTGTTGTCCTTTCGCATTACGGTCGCCTGTTCCGGTTTTATGCCCCATTGTTACTTTTTTATCGAGCAGTGGAGCAATCAGGCGGTCTTGTCCTGTCTGACATTCCACCATTGTTTGATAAATGAAATTCTTGTATTCTTTGTCAAAAAGGTTTTCATTGCGAAATATTTCCAGTAATTTGGCGGCTGCTAATGGAGTAGTCCAGTTTTGGTAACAGAACTCCAGATTCTCATGCATATCGTTTTCTGTATGGATGACAGCACATTCACGAATTCCCAATGAATGAAGATACTTATTCACGGCATCCGGACCACCTTGATAATTAAAAAGAATATCGCAGGCATTATTGTCACTTTGCTGAAGCGTATATTTCAGTAGATCGGCAATGCTCATTTCGATTCCTCCCTGCGGGTATGTTTCTCGAAGCGGACTATAGGTGTCCGGCTTTAAATCCGACTTTTTAATCAATAACCGGGTTTCCAAAGGTTGCTTTTGATGATGCATGTAATCGGCCAATGCCAATGCCTGATGAAATTTGAAAACACTCATCATAGGATAATGAATATCATTATTGACTGTTATCGTATCTTGCCCGTCGATAATGACTGCAATTCCTATTTCGGCTTTTTTCCCTTCTATGGCTTTCTTGAGTTGAGTTTCAAGAGGACTGTTCTGCGCAACTACCAGGGCAGGACATAGCAGAAAGAAGATAATGGATAAATGTATAAGTCTTTTTTGCATATATGATTGGGTTCTTTGTAATACTATCCACAAAGGTATGAATAATAATGTACCGAGCAAATTTACAGGTCCCTTTTTTGTGCAATTTAACAGTACCCACTTTCCTTAGTTCTCTTCTTTACTTTCATTAACCCTTTTTGAGGTGCAGTCCCTATCTGTTGATTGCTAAAAATTGTTTTCCTGTTTTCCATGCGGTAGCTTTTTCCTGATAGCCTGATTATCTCACAACAATAGAGTAGTCTGTCCAGTAGAGCTGCCGCACAAACTTCGTCTCCTGCCATCTCCAGCCATCCGGTAAGATCCCGGCTTGCGGTAATGATAAGTGATGTCTTACCTTGAACGCAATTCACCAGTTTAAACAGTAGCAGTACATCTTCTCCTTTCAGGGGAAACAGCGTAACATCATCGATTGCCAGCAGCTGCGCTTTCATTATTCGTTTGTATGTTTTCATCGCGGGTCGTGATATCTCCTTAGTCTTCAAACAGACAAACAGTTCTTCCAAGGTCAGCAGGTATGCCTTATAACCCGCTTTCACTGCTTCATGGATAAGTCCTGAAGCAATGAATGTCTTTCCGGTTCCGGAATCTCCTACCAGCAGAAGATTATATGTCCTTCTTATCCATACCAGTTCACGCAATTCGCGCATCTGCCTTTGGTCAATCCCTTCGGTACGTGAGAAATCATATAGATCCAGATCATACCTTGCAGGCAATCCTGCAAATTTCAACCTGGTCAGATAACTTCTCCTTTCCTTGTCCCGAAGTTCCCGCATCAGACAAGTTGACAGAAACTCGGAGTAAGTCTGTTGCTTTTCCTGTGCTTCATGTAGTATTTCATCCAGGTGTTCTGCCAGGAATGGCAGCTTCAGGTTGCGGGCACATTCGGTCAGTTCTTTCTTATACCTTGCCATTGTTTCTAAAGATTTCATTATATGTTTTTACCAATCCGGTTGACTGTGTCCGGGAGGCAGGATTTTTTCCTACATCCGATTCTCCCATTTTCTTCTTCCATATATGTCCGCACAGGCTTTTAACGGACTCACCATTATAGATTCCCTTGTCCAGACATACACTAACCGCTTCTGTCAGGATGGCTTTGTCATATCCGGGAATTATGCGTAGAATTACCTCCAGATTCTCCCTGTAATAACGTTCCTTCCTTCTCTGCAGGTTCTCAAGCCATAAGGCGACCTCTCTATTGTACGATACATAGATAAGAATGCGTTCAGCCAGCTTTTGTGCTCCGATATTTCTTTGCCTTCTGTGTCCTTCACCATAGATAGTCTTTCCCTTGAGTTCGCACAGATCATGCCGGCAGACAAGCTTTCCCGTCTCCTTATTATAAAGTTCCAGGCATCCGTCTGTTTCATGGACCATACTGTCGTTTCTCCTCCCCGATAGGTTCCGCATGGCAGGCTATAGTAGTTTCCCCTGTACTGTACGGTATTGTCTTTACGTACATGATATTCCTTCATTTCTCCACCGGGTGAGTGCGGAGTACCGTGATAGTACAAGGTATTCTCTTTCCTGTGCAAATTCCTCAAGGGGAATCCGGTGTGTGGTACCATGTTCCTTCCCGTTTCCCGTTCTTTCAAGCCAGAGACGTGCTTCTTCATTAAGTCTGTCTACATTCTGAAAAATACGCGCCGTGAGGAAATTCGTCTTCACATATTTCACAACATTCTCTACCTTCCCCTTTGATTCCGGATCGGCCTTGTGACAGAACACGGGATGGAAATGCTGCTCTTTTACAAATGCCTGAAATTTGCCGGTCAGTATCAAATCCCCCATGTTCGCCCGTGCTATAAGTACTTTATCCTGGTCGTAAATGATCTTTTGCGGCCTGCCTCCGAAGTATTCGAAGGCAAGTTCATGGGCATAAACCGCAAGCCCGGTGTCAAAGGCCTCCGGCTAAAATAGATAAATTTATATCGTGAACGGGACAGGACAATAGCAAAGAAGTACACTTTGATGGACTTCCCGTTTTCAGTGCGCATACATTTCTCCCCAAAATCCGCCTGTGCGTATTCCCCGTAGGGAGTATCAGGCTGCTTCTCGTAGTTTCGCTTGTGCGTTTCAACCTTTTTCCCGATGCCGTATTTTTTGCGTACTTTCCACGAAACCGGATACGGTTCTGTTACATACACGGGGGAAGTCCGGATAGCATTCCTTCAGCCAGTCATGTATCCTGGCGGCTGATATATACGGGTATTCTTCCAGGTTTGCACGTACATATTGCTCGTAGTTTTCCAGTTTCAGCCTGTACTTGCGGTGAGAACTTTGTTTTTTAACAAACTCCTCCATAGTCATATTCAGATACCGTCGTACAGTCTTACGGTTCACACCCAGATATATTCCAATTTGTGTTTTGTTCAGTCCTTTCAACTGAAGCTCCCTTACTTTATGCCACATATATTGTTTCTCCTTAAAATATTGTTTCCTTATTTCCATTGCAGTATCTGTCTATGCTTTGTTTGAGCGGCAAAGATAGACATTCCCCGACATGCAAAAAACACTGTATTCGTCTCTATAAAAGTGGTACCTTTGCTTTTTCCACTTTTTGAAAGATAAAGTTACAGCCTACA